>Ga0209755_10002532_pt1 | contig 25031 bp, 29 predicted proteins | sample TergutCo191P1_FD_187301 | JGI IMG/M metagenome (GOLD analysis project Ga0209755, IMG submission 187301) | Cornitermes sp. P1 segment gut microbial communities from Petit-Saut dam, French Guiana - Co191P1 (SPAdes) (version 2) | ecosystem: Host-associated > Arthropoda: Insects > Digestive system...
TGGCAAGGAAACGCTTTGCAATTGGCACTAATCCCGAAAAACACTTGAAAAATATCCTTTCTCTGTAAGCCGCACCTCTTTTTCTAGACATAATTCGCTTGGAATCCACTTTCATGCGTTTGTCGTGCAGTTTGTGAACATTTGTTTGAATATAGAATGTTTGTGTGGTATAATGTGGCATAAAATATAAAGGAGTTGATGAAATGTCAGGTGTTTTATCGAGCAAGCAACAATTAATTTTAGACTTCATCAAACAAGACATTCGAGACAAGGGTTATCCGCCCACCGTACGTGATATTTGTGAAGCAGTTGGGCTCAGCTCAACATCAACAGTACATGCGCATTTAAAGACGCTTGAACGCAAAGGCTATATTAAAAGGCAAGAGGGCTCCAACCGTTCTACAAAAGTCGTGGGTGATGATTTTTACAAGGGTCGTGAGCTGGTGAACGTTCCCATCGTGGGACGCGTGGCTGCGGGCATTCCGATTCTTGCGGAAGAAAACATCGAAGATACATTCCCGATCCCGGTGGACTATGTAAAAAATGACACTTGTTTCATGTTGAATGTAAAGGGTGACAGCATGATGGATGAGGGCATCTTAGACGGTGATTTGGTACTGGTGCGTTCACAAGTGAATGCCGATGACGGCGACATCGTAATTGCCTTGCTGGACGACTCCGCAACCGTGAAATTCTTCTCACGTGAAGGCGAATATGTCAAATTGTCTCCCGCAAACGCCGCTTATTCGCCGATTCTTACCAAAGAATGCGATGTGTTGGGTAAAGTAATTGGACTGTACAGACGATATTAATCAATAGTGAAGAACAATGGACTGTTTCGTTCATCCTACTACGATGAATGAAAAACAGTCCATTTTGTTTTAATTTTTATGCGGCACTTCATTTCGTTAAGTCGGAGTTATGATCAATCTTCTTTCAATCCCAGCAAACAGGTCGTTTCCACCTTGCCCGTCATGGGGAACATATCCACCGGAACGGCTTCTTTTAATGTGTAACATTCTGATAAAATCTTGATGTCTCTTGCCAGTGTAGCGGGATCACATGAAATGTACACAATGCGCGGCACTTTTGCAGCATTCAGTGCATGCAACAATTCCGGCTCACAGCCTTTGCGCGGCGGGTCGAGGAATACGGCATTGGGCTTGATAATGTATTGTGATAGTTCATCTTCGGAGATTTTTTCCTCCGTGGAAATGCCGCCAATCATTTTTGGAATGACCGTTTCCGCGCTTCCGGCAATGAATACAGCATTGTCGATGCCGTTTAATGCTGCATTTTCATTGGCGTTGTCAATCGCTGCATCCACGATGTCTACACCAATAATTTGATCGGCGTTTTTTGCGGCATGCAGCAGTACACCACCCGCGCCGACATGTGCATCGATCACAATGCCGCCTTGCACATTTGCTTGCCTCAGTGCTTCGTCATATAAGACTTTCGTTTGCACCGGATTCACTTGGAAGAACGACGGCGCAGAAATTTGGTATTTAATATCGCCGATGCTTTCGGTAATATATCCATCACCATAAACAGTCCTAAAGTCATCCCCCATGATGTTGTTGTTTTTCTGTTTGTTGACGCTAATGACAATAGTGGTTGCACCGCTGGCGGTGAGCCTGCCGGTGAGGAAATCTTCATCGGGCAATCCATTCGCGTTTACGGTAAGCACCACCATGACTTCGTTTGTGGCTTGTGATGTACGGATGGTGACATGGCGCATCACACCGGTGTGCGTGGTTTCATCATAGGGCAATACTTGTTGGGATTGTAAATATTTGGTGAGTGCGGACAATATTTTTACATGTGCTTCGTGCTGAATCAGACAATCATGCACTTCTACGATTCGGTGCGAGCGCGGTGCGAACATGCCGATGGCAAAGCCTTGTACATTGTCTGCAGGGACGATGGGAAATACCGCTTTGTTGCGGTATCTAAATGGCTGCTCCATCCCGAGAATCGGTGCAACATTCGGTTCTGCGACACCACCGATGCGCGCAAGTGCATTCACCACGGTATTGTGTTTTATTTTAAGCTGCGCTTCATACGTTGCTTGCATGAACTGACAGCCGCCGCAGCGTGCGGAAACCGCACAGGGACTGTCGATGCGGTCTGGTGATTTTTTAATAATATCGATAATTTTACCGAAGGCATAACGGGTTTTGGATTTTACGATGTGAATGTTGACGGTATCTCCTGTCAGCGCGCCGTCCACAAAAACAGCCATGCCGTCAATATAGCCGACGCCAAAGCCTTTTGCGGTAGTATCTGTAATATCAATTGTGTATTGTGTGTTTTTTTGAATCTTCATCTTTGTTCCATATCTCCTTCATCGGTGTTGTTTATTAATTGGTGCGAAATTTAACTTCGCAAATGTTTCGCAAGTATTCCCGTTTTATTCATATTCCGATGTCCGGACGTAGCGGTTTAGCATTTTATTATAGCCGGCCCATGGTCCGGGGGTGTTGTCTGCATCCAAGACTTCATCAAAAGTCTTTAGCTTGGCATCCATATTGTCTGCAAAATGCAAACACATTGCTTCTGAGATATAAGGCAGTTTGGGCGAACCAAATTCCAGCTCTCCATGATGCGAAACAATCAAGTGTTTGATGATGGATGCCAGTTCATGTGAAAAGTTTGGGATTTTTTTTACTTCTTCGGTCACCATACCCACGCCGATGATGATGTGTCCGAGCAATTGCCCATCATCGGTGAACGTGTTTGACGGCATGGGGGTGAGTTCTTGAATTTTTCCGATGTCATGCAAAAGTCCTCCGGCGATGAGTAAATCGCGATTTAAATGTTTGTAGCGATCCGCCATAAACAAACAAATCTCCGTTACCGATAAGGTATGTTCTAGAAGTCCGCCCATATACGCGTGATGCATACCTTTTGCTGCCGAGTGCGTGCGAATGATTTCTGCTTGTTCTTTATTGTTGACATATATATTTTTTAAAAGCAATTTTATGTGTTCATCCTTTACGGAATCAATGAGCGCTGTCAATTGTTGGTACATTTGAGAAATGTCTTTTTCTGTCGTAGGAATAAAATCCTCGATGGCATATTCTCCTTCTTTGGCTTTACGCACCTTAATGACTTTCATTTGAAGTTCGCCTTTGTAGTCCAGCACCACACCTTCGACTTGCACCACATCGCCTTCTAAAAATTCTGTGATGATGGTGTTTTTGTTGAGTTCCCATATTTTTGCGGGCATGCCGCCGGTTTTGTCAAAGAGTCTGAGTGAATAATATGTTTTGCCTGCGTTTGATTTTAAGGCTTCTTTGGTCTTACATAAATAATATTCTTTGACGGTGTCATTATTATTAAGTGTATTCATAAATTGTCTGAGCCGCTGCATAATCACTGTCCTTTAATCATTTGATGTACCATTGTATCATAAAAAGTAGTATAATACATTTGGGTGATGGAATGATAGATGTACTTCCAAAAGCGGATGATGTGAATATACCGATTGAAAAATTTGTTAATTATGCACTGAATCCTGAAAAGGATAAAGATAAAGCAGTTGCATTCTCACGCGCACTTGGGTACAACTTGAATAATTATAAAGACCTAATCATAAACATAAAAAACAATATATCCAATTTCCCTGCAAAAATTAAACCGGACATGGGACATGGAACGAGATATGAAGTTGTTATGACTTTAACAGGAGCCAATGGAAAAACAGCGAATGTGTTAACAGCGTGGATTGACGACAATCAAAAAAATGAGATGCGACTTACCAACGCGTATGTTGATAAGAAAAAAGGAGTTGAATAAAATGGAGTTATACTCAAAAATAAGATTGAAGACCGGTGAAATTGCAACTATTTTAGAAGACTTTGGCGATGGTGTTTATTTGGCAGAAGTGATATTAAAGTCAGGCGATATCGATACTACTGAGATTAAAAAAGAAAACATCATGTCAGTTTTTGAAGAAATCGAAAAACCAATTATAGCCGCATAAAAATAAAGCATTCAAATGAGTGCTTTATTTTATACGTAATAAAATGTATGATAAGGACAAAGCGTCATACCACAGAAACGCTTGACCATTTCACCGAATTAAAATAAAATTACAAGTGCGGAACAGGATGCTGTTACTACATATTATATAAATAGAGGAGTACGATATGATTTCAGAGATGATGTTTGATCAGGTTGCACGTATGGCGGTGATTCAGCGGCATTGCGACAATGGGGTTAAAATTGTAGATCCCGCACATTGTTATATTGATGAAAATGTAAAGATTGCCGCAGGCGCAGTACTTTATCCCGGTGTCATTTTAGAAGGTGCGTGTGAAATTGAAGCCGGTGCAATCATTGGACCCAATACGCAAATTACCGATTCATTTATCGGTGCCGGTGCAAAAATAAAACAATCCGTGCTGGAAGAGGCTCATGTTGGTGCAAATACTACGGTGGGACCCTTTGCATATTTGCGTCCTCATGCTGTTATTGGCGAACGCTGCCGCGTGGGTAATTTTGTCGAAGTGAAAAATGCGACACTCGGTGACGACACAAAGATGGCACACCTTGCTTATATTGGTGATGCGGATGTTGGCCGCGGTGTCAATTATAGCTGCGGTGCAATCACGGCCAATTATGACGGAAAGAAAAAGCACCGTACAGTGATTGGCGATCATGCCTTTATTGGCTGCAATTCAAACCTTGTCGCACCGGTACAGATTGGCGAAGGCGCGTTTGTCGCCGCCGGATCGACCATTACAGACAATTTAGAGCCTGCGGCACTGGGCATTGCGCGCGCACGCCAAGTATGTAAGAATAACTGGGCAAACAAAGACCATGTATGAAATTAATTTGCTGCCGTTAAAAATACAGCGTCAGCGTATGATGAAAGCATTAACCATGAGGCTTGTGGTGACACAGGCCTTCATTGTTGTGCTGCTTGTAGGCGCAATGATGACGCTTCGCGCCTACGACCGACATGTTTGGCAGACATATCAAGGGACTTTGGAAAAAGTGCAAAGCCTACCGGATGAACCATCACGGCTTGTCGAAAAATTGCATCAGCTTGATAGGGTTCAGCAAGATGTGGATGAATTCTTTTACGCACATTTCCCTTTTGTGATGCAGACACAATGGTTCTCATTAATACATGATGCCACACCGGCTATGTCCACCCTAACATGGGTAGCTTTTGCGGGCGGTCAATTTACTATTCATGCCGAAGCGGCTACCCTGGAGGTTGCACAACATCACAAATTATTGTTGTCGGAACATTTTGAACATGTCAGTTTGGGTAAAATATACCGTGATGAAAATGGGTCTTATGCGTATGAAATATTTATCAATACATAAACAATTAAAAAACAACAAGGGATTGACGCTGACAGAAGTGGTGCTGTCCTTTGCATTATTTGTTTTACTGGTCGCCATCACCATTCCGATGTTGACGGTTGCGAACAGCCACCAGCATTATGCAAAGCATGCACACATTGCGCATCACCAAGCACAACACCTGATGTTGTCAGTACGGGATGCCGTGCGGCTTGGTGATGTATTTTCTGATGCTGTGCGTCATTATACAAAAGTACAGGACATCACAGATTTTAGTGTGTGGCTGCGGGGGCAAAAATATGACCAAATGCATTCACATACACGAAATGAAAATTTCACGTTTGATGCATCGTGGGTTGATGATGCCGCTTCGGTGGTGGTTGTTATTATATGGGGGGCATCCGGTAATATTGCAGGACAAGCCGTTGGCATCATTCGCTATGATGGCGGTGTCATTGGATGAGTAAAATAAAAAATATTTTAAACAACAAAGGCAATACCACCATCATGGTACTGAGTTTATTGTTGGCGGTGGTACTGCTGCTTACATCCGTCATTACCGTGAGCGCGCGCAGCCGTGATGTTACATCACGTTATATAATGCATGCGTCTTTATATGATATGGCGGTTGCCGGCAATGAAAAAATATTCTTATCCATGCAGTACTTTTTGAAGAACGAAATGGATGGCATCATGAAATATTTAGAAGATGCCGCCGCCGATGATTTTAAGCTGGAAGTAATGGTTCGCTTGAATCAATTTGTTTCGCAAACCTTTTTACCCGGCACAAAACAGTCGCTTTCATGGTCATTGGGTTTTGATGTAACTGATGCGCATGATGTGCGCCATCAATCTCGGTTTGACGCCACAACATCCATTGTTTCCGGAGCGGTGCATTTTATTTTGCGCACAGATATTGTGAAACACCGAAACAGCAGCACATCACACAGCACCGCAGTCACCGCGCGCATCATGCTTGATCTCGCGGATTCACTTGACGAAACCACCTTAAAAATGGTAGAGTTAATGCGTGTGACAAGATGAATCTTGCACCACTCAAACAGGAGGTCCGGCATATGCTTGAACCTGATTATTATTACACATCTGTGTATGAAATACCGTTTAAAGAATTGTGGGAGAAAAAATACCGCGGACTCATTTTCGATTTGGACAACACCCTTACCGAATTTGACCGTGCTTCGGCACCGCCTAAAGTGGTTGCATTTTTAAACCGTTTGAAAAAAATGGGTTTTAAAGTAACATTGTTGACCAACAATACCACCAAACGGCTTGATGGTTTTAATAAAACATTGGGTCTGTATGGCATCGCCAATGCCGCAAAACCACTAACCTTTGGCATTAAAAAAGCCATGCACAAAATGGGAACCTTGCCGCAACATACCATCATCATCGGTGATCAAGTCTTATCGGATATATGGGGCGGTAAAAATGCAAAGATTACCACGATTTTGGTAAAGCCCATCACAGAACGCGATTTTTTCTTTGTAAAGTTTAAACGCCATATCGAAAAATTAATATTGAAAAATTATTTTGCAAAAATCAATGCGCAAAACGATCAATAACCGCGGCGTTACACTCATCGAATTGGTCATCACTTTGGCGATCATCACCATCATTTCCGGTGTGGTCATCATGTCCATTGGGTCCAATGACCGCCGGGTGCTGAACAATACGGCCTTGGCACTTCAAGCAGATTTACAATATACACAACGCAGAGCGATGCAAGAAGGACAGCCCGTAGGTGTTCAGTTTTCTGTGGCGGAGAATGTGTACCGCATCCGTAGCGGAAACATCCCTGTCACCGAAGAGATTCGCACCATGCCTGAAGGCGTACGTCTGCGTTCTGTTTCCGGAACCGGTTATAATCTCATGTTTCATCCCAGAGGCACGCCCTCTGCCGCAACCACCATTGTGCTCAGCAAGGGGTTGTATACTCAAGAGATTACAGTAATCCCCAGCGGCGGCAGAGTTCGTGTATATGAGCCCATAAGAGATACAAGATATCAATAACAACATTAAAGGAGCGATTTAAAGTATGATTTCAGCAGGTGAGTTTAGAAATGGTGTCACATTAGAATTTGACGGTGCGTTGTATACCATTATTGACTTTCAGCATGTAAAACCCGGTAAGGGCGCAGCGTTTGTACGCTCAACACTTAAAAATCTTGAAACCGGTGCGGTTTTGGAAAAAACTTTCCGTCCATCAGAAAAGATGCCGCGTGCGCACATTGAGTACAAGGATTTGCAATATTTGTATAATGATGGTTCACTTTATCATTTTATGGATACCGAAACATTTGAACAAATTGCGCTGAATGCCAGTGAAATCGGAGATTCTCTTGTGTTTGTGCGTGAGAATGACATGATTAAAACCCGGTCCCATAACGGCAGAATCTTTGGGGTTGAGCCGCCAATGTTTGTTGAACTGGAAATTACCGATACAGAACCCGGATTTGCAGGCAATACCGCACAGGGCGCGACCAAACCTGCGACGGTTGAAACGGGTGCACAAATTAAAGTACCTTTGTTTATTAATATCGGAGAAGTTGTAAAAATCGACACCCGAACGGGAGAATATCTCGGCAGAGCAAAAGACTGATAAAATAAAAAACAGCATAAATCACGTTTGGATCTTGACGGTTTAAACGTGATTTTTTCATGTCTGTATGATGATGAAAACAAAGCAGCGCAAATTTGGATAAAAAACTGCGTTTTTCGTATTAAATTGTGGTTGACTAATTCAGTCAATCATGTATAATTGACTCATCAGGTCAATCGCATGAAGGAGGTTTAATGCTTGGCGGACAACAATATCCATGATGAATTTCATGCATTTTTTAATCTTGAAGAAGACAAGCGGGAGCGCATCATCAATGCCGCGCTCAAAGAATTTTTGCATGGCTACAAACATGCTTCGACGGACAACATCGTGAAAGAAGCGGGTATTTCTAAGGGGCTGCTGTTTCACTATTTTGGCACAAAGGCACGTTTGTACCAGTTTCTCATTGACTACGGCATTGAAAAGATGCAATATGAGTTTTTTGATCGGCTCGGTTCATTCGACAATGATATTTTTGAAACCATTTGGCAACTGTCATTGCTCAAGCAAGAAATTTCACGACATTTCCCCAATTTATTTGATTTTATGACCGGGGTGTACCTTGATCAATCGGCGGCAAGCGAACACAGCGTAAAGGCACTGGAAAATTTTAAGGCGGTACGTGCGCAGATTTTGGCGGACGCATATGCAAAAGCAAACCTGTCCTTGTTTCGTGATAATATCAATCCGGCAACTGCCATGCAAATCATTGAATGGACGATGAATGGTTTTGCCGCCACAAAAGCCATACCCGATGCCGGCATCTCTCTGGGTGAAACTGCGCGGAATCGGTATGATGATTATTTGCGGGAGTACCGTGAAATTTTAGACACACTCAAAAAAGCGTTTTATAAATAAAGGGGGACATTGTTTTGGCTTATTCCGTTGAATTAAACCATCTCACAAAAAAGTTTGGCAGATTTACCGCACTCAAAGACATCAATTTGACGGTGCATGAGGGCGAAGTGTTTGCGTACATCGGCCCGAATGGCGCCGGTAAATCCACCACCATCCGCACCATTTTGGGTATTTTGCAAGCCACCCAGGGTCATGCGACTGTTTTCGGAATGGATGCGTGGAAACATGCCGTTGAAATTCACAAGCGTATTGCGTATGTGCCGGGTGATGTCAATTTATGGCCGAACCTTACGGGTGGCGAAGTCATTGATTTATTTGTCAATCTGCGCGGCAAGCATGACAAAGATTTGCGGGCGCGGCTCATTAATGATTTTGATCTTGATCCCACTAAAAAATGCCGCACCTATTCAAAAGGAAACCGCCAAAAAGTTGCACTGATTGCGGCGTTTGCCTCTGAGGTGGATTTATACATTTTGGATGAACCAACATCCGGTTTGGATCCGCTGATGGAACAGGTGTTTCAAGAATGTGTGCTTGAGCAAAAAAATCGTGGCAAGGGTGTCTTTTTATCCAGCCACATTATGAGTGAAGTTGAGCGTTTGTGTGACCGCGTGGGCATCATTCGTGAAGGTGAACTGGTGGAGGTTGGCACACTGGAAGAATTGCGGCACTTGACACGCTATGAAATGATTGTGCATACCGCAAACACCATTGAAGGTCTGGATGCCATGCCCGGTGTGTTTGATATTGTACACAGTCAGGGTGATGTCAAATTTAATGTCGATACGTACAACATGGGTGCTGTTATCAATCATTTGACGCAGTTCGGTATTCAAAAGCTTCAAAGCACACCGCCGTCACTGGAGGAACTTTTCATGAAGCATTACAACACACACAATATAGGAGCCGCATCATGAAGACGGGGTTATTTGCCAATGCAAAATTGTATACACGCTTTATTTTAAAACGTGAACGCGTGCTTTCAAGTATTTGGATTGTGGCGCTTACGGTGGTGGTCGCCGGATTGGTGCCGGCCATTGGCTATGTTATGGATATGGATAATCTGGAAGCCATCTTGCCCATTCTTGAAAACCCTGCAATGATTGCAATGATTGGCCCTGCCTTTGCGGTGGGTCATCCGACACTGGGTGCCTTTTATACCAACTTCATGCTGCTCTTTACCGCAGTGGTGGTTGCCCTTATGAATGTTTTTCTTGCGGTACGCCATTTGCGTGCGGATGAGGAACAAGGCCGTTATGAAGTGGTACGCTCACTGCCCATGGGACGGCTGTCTGCGGTTCACGCACTGATGATGTCCGCACTGATCATCAATATTATTTTGTCGCTGGCGATCGGACTGTCTTTATGGGTCGTGGGTGATGCGGGTATGGGGATTAACGGCAGCTTGATTTGGGGCGCTGCACTCGGTGTTGTTGGTTTTACTTTTGCGGCGATTGCGGCATTATTTTCACAACTTTGTGCCAGCAGCCGCGGTGCAATGGGTTATTCTTTTGCGGCACTGTTTTTATTGTATCTCATCCGCACACCGGGTGACTTAAATGCCGATCATGAAATCATTTCACTGATTAATCCGCTGGGACTTGTGCTGCGTGCACAACCGTATATTATGGATTATTGGTGGCCGATTGTGGTTTTATTCATCGCTGCGAGCTTTATTTTTGTATTGGCATACCGCTTTAATGTTACACGGGATATTGGGCAGGGCTTAATCCCTGCAAGGCCGGGTCGTGCACATGGTTCATTTTTGGTAAAGACATCCGGGGGACTCACGGTAAAACTATTGCGTACCAGCGTCATCGCGTGGCTTCTGGGTGTATTTATCCTCGGCGCATCCTATGCTTCGGTTTTTGGCGAAATTGATGATTTTATCGCCAACAATGATATGTATCAGCAGCTTATTTTAGGGCCTGCGGGTGTGCACATTACCGAGGGGCTGACACCGGAGCAAACCGTGGCGGCGATGCGTGCCGCGGTGGCACAAGCGGGATTCACCATGACAGAACTTTTTTCGTCCATGGTGGGACATATGATGGGTATGATGACGATGGTGCCACTGGTGATGTTTGTGCTGGTGGCAAAATCAGAAGAAGGTCATGCCCGAACAGAACTCATCTTGGCGACGCGTGTACACAAGGCATCCTATTTAGCAGGTTTTGCGGTTATTGCATTTATTGCTGCGGTGGTACTTCAGTTTACGTTGGGACTTGGGTTGTATTTAGTCGGTTCCGTGGTGCTGGCGGATCCGTCGGAGCTTACCTTTGGTTTTGTGATGCGTGCCAACTTGGTGTATGTGCCGGCTTTATGGGTGATGGTGGGACTGACCGTGTTTATTATTGGTTTCGTCCCAAAACTCACGGTGTTATTATGGGGTTACTTTGCATTTATTTTTATTTCAGGACTTTTCGGGCGTATGGACATCTTCCCTGAATGGATTAATTATTTATCCCCCTTTGGGTTTGTGCCTCAGCTTCCGATGGATGAAATCAATTGGCTGACACTGAGCATTATGAGAGAGATTGCAGTCATTTTAACCCTCATCGGACTATTGTTTTACAGGCGGCGTGACATCAACGCCATCACAACATAAAAAAACGGCACATCAATGATGACAAGTTGATGTGCCGCCTTTTGTTTTTATGATCCATGCCGCTCATGCGGCGAAGCAAGTAGGTTCGTGTGACATTTTGCTTCGCAAATGGTTCACACCTTTATAATCCGATCCTAATCATGTTCCAAGACAATGGTGCAAAGCTTGCGTTGACCATGTTTCCGTCAACAACCGGCGATTTGCCGGGTTTGGGTTTTACGGCACCGGATGACTGGGTGTTTGTTTGTTTGATATCAAAACCATTCATTTCGGTAAATTCACGGATGTCCTTCATGTGAAAGCCTTGAAGTTCCAGTTCAAAATCAATAGTCTCATCCAGTGAACGGTTGACGGCGAAAATCACGATTTCATTTTTCGCTTCATTGTGAATGGCAAGTGCCTCTAAAAACGGCACTTTTTTATTGGGCGGACCCTTTTCTTCGAGTTCATAACAAGGCACGTCAATGATGGGTGTCAGTACCGTACCATGTCCAAAGTTTGATGCTTGCATCAGCGGCCAAAAAGTTGTCTGCCGCCATGCTGCGCCGTCTTTTTCCGTCATAATCGGTGCGATGACATTGACCAGTTGCGCCAAGCACGCGATTTTTACGCGGTCACAATTTTTCAGCAATGTTATCATCAAGCACCCAATAAGGAGCGCGTCTTCAAAATTGTACACATCTTCTAATAAATGCGGTGCTTGTTGCCATGGCTCTTTTTTATAATATTCGGAATCTTGCTGATGAGAATGATACCAGACATTCCATTCATCAAAACTGAGCATCATGGTTTTGTTGCTGCGCTTTTTTGCTTTTACATAGTCACAAATGGCATTGACCGATTTAATAAAATCATCCATGTTGAGCGATTGCGCCAAATACCCGGGCAGGTCATTTTTTGGATTGCCGTAATAGTTATGCAGTGACAAATAATCCACATCATTGTAGGTGTGTTCCAATACTTCTGCTTCCCATGCACCAAAGGTGGGCATGTTTTTATGAGAAGAGCCGCACACCACCAGTTCAATGGTGGGGTCCAGCATTTTCATGATTTTTGCGGTTTCTTGTGCGAGCCGTCCGTATTCTGCGGCGGTCTTATGACCCATTTGCCACGGCCCGTCCATTTCATTGCCCAAGCACCATGTTTTGATGTTAAAAGGTTCTGCATCACCATTTTCTTTGCGTAAATCAGAATAATACGAACCGCCGGGGTGGTTGCAGTATTCTAAGAGATTACGTGCTTCTTCCATGCCGCGCGTGCCGAGGTTGACCGCCATGTTCACTTCTGCGCCGACTTCTTTTGCCCAATTTGCAAATTCGTGGATGCCGACTTCATTAGTTTCCACTGTTTTCCATGCAAGATCAAGACGTTTTGGGCGCTGCGCACGCGCTCCGATGCCGTCTTCCCAATTATAACCGGAAACAAAGTTGCCGCCCGGATAACGAATGAGCGGCACATTTAATTCCTTTACCAGTGCTTTTACATCGTTGCGGAATCCATTTTTATCCGCTGTGGGGTGGGTGGGTTCATAGATGCCTTCGTAAACACAACGTCCCAAATGTTCTACAAAGTTTCCGTAAATGCGCGGGTCCACTTTATCAATGATAAATTTTTCATTGACGGTCATTTTTGCTTTCATTGCGTTGCCCCTTTATTGTTTATTTATGAATGGATGTTGTTTTAAATTATATCATGTAAACAAAAACGAAACATCCAAAAAATATAGGTCTGTTGGGCGCACACAATAAACTGAAAGCGGCAGCGGATATATGGGGTTAAGTGTAAGACATTTGCGAAGTAAATTTTCAGACAAGGAGCACGCAATCTGCGATCCGACAACCGATTTGTTCCGCCGTCATTGGCGGCATGGATTGATTTATGAAATAACTGCCGGATGCGCCATTAAAAATGACAACAGCCATTTTTGATTCAAAATAGTTTCTGCATGGTGTTCTAGGCGCAAGAAAGACAATGCGTGGATGTCCAGTTCGTGTTGTGTAACATGCCCCAATTCAAAATTCTGTTGTGCAACTTCAAGTTGTGACAATGCTTGTTGCTGTTCAATGATAAGCGCGTACATTTGATTGGTCAGATTTTCAAAATCATTAATGTGGTTTCGCAGACGCACTTCCAGTTCCGTTCTGACTTGATTGTGCTCAAGCACAGCGCGGTCATACGCTTCTTGCAGGGGTGCAATTTCATCTCTTGGTCGCCCATTAACAGCACGTCTGGCATCACGAGTACGGTTTACTTCAAGCAGTGTGCTGCGGTATACTGCTGCCGTAGAAATATAATCTTGGATGATTGTGTCAAAGCCGGGCAACAGCTGCTCCCGGTAGATAATAATAACGGTGTTTTGGTTTAACGGCTGCCCCAAGAGATTGTTCAAGTGCTGCATGGCGGCTTCTCGTGCATGATGTGCGTTTTGGTAATCAAGCCGCATAAGTTCAATGCGTTGTTGTTCAAATTGTACGGCGTTTGCGCTCAAACGTCCCAGTTGATGTCTGAATTCAGAATGTTGTAGCGCAGTTTCTGCAATGACTAATTGTGCTTGCATCAATTCAATTGAATGATCAAGGTCGTGGATAATAATGATGTTTGTGCGTAAAGCATGTTCCCGCATCAGTTTTGCATGCTCTTGTTGCAGTTCAAGGTTTTGCATTAATTGATCCACGGATGCAATGCTGTTGCGTATATCGGTTTTCATGTCTTGTTCGATTGTACCGTTTCGCAAGGCATCAAGTTCTCTTAAAACAAGTGCTTGCTGCTGTTCAATCATGGCGATGTTATTGCCAATGTGCTGATTTGCCATGATGCCGATAATCGTTGATTGTAGCGCGTATGCCAACATATATTCTGAATGTTCAAGATTCATATCACGCAAAGTATCCAACAGCGCACGCATGGCGGCTGCGGTTACTTCATTTATCTGTGTGTGTTGCATGTTGGATCCAAACATTTGCAAGTCCAATTGCCATAACAAATCAAGCAAGTCGGTGGTGCGATCACGCATCCAATCTCCGCTTTGCAGTATGTGCATCTCATCGCGAAGATCACCGCGCAAATCTTGTAAATCACGAATTTGTGCATCCCAATCAATAATGGACAACATATCTGACAATGCCAAGCTGCGTGCTTTTTCATAAGAAAAGATAATGGGTTCAGCCGATGCCGTTTTTTCATCGTCGGCGAATATCGGCACAACAATGATTGCGGTGACGCAGAATGACAATAAAAACATACAGATTATAGATTTCAAACGATAGTCCTCCTCTTTTTAATGAAACAATAAATTGAGTCTGTCCAACAAGAAGAACAGAATGCGTTGTTGTTCTACGACGATTCTTGCTTCAAAGGCCATCCCTACGCGCAAAGAAGCACCATTACCCCGCGAATCGTAATAAATGATGTTGGCAAGTTCTGATTCAACTAGAAAATATCCGGCAGCGCCATGATGGTGTGATATATCGGTGGCAATGCGCGTGATGGTTCCGGTGATTTCACCAAACTCGCGCTGTGGCATGGCTGCGATGTCAAAACGCACCGGCATGCCTTCATTGATTTGACCAATATCGTTGTTGTTAATGAGGATGTTGGCATTAAAAACATCTTCGGTTGACGGCACAATGGACAACACATGCACACCGCTCATAATAAAGCCACCTTCGGTGAGTTCTGTTTGAATCGTTACATAACCGTCAATGGGTGCGCGCACGACCGAATCATTAATTTGTGCGTCGATGTTGTGCAGATTTATTTTTGTTTGGGCGATTTCCTGTTCGAGCGCACTGATGCCGGCAAAAGTTCTGTTCAGTTCATTTAAGCGCAGCATTTCGGCTTCCCCTGCACTGTCATTTGCACGGAACATGGAATCTTGTTGCAAGCGGGATTGTGAGATCTGCATGTTCATCTCTAAAATAGAAGACTCCAATCGAAGTGCTTGTGCGCTGATGTTGGCGAGCGTGCCAACCTGCAGCATTTCTTTTTGATTGAGTATATGCGTATGTGTGTTGTTTGCGGTTCTGATCTCATGCTCAATGGTGCGCAAAAAAGTGTTTTTTAGTTCCGTGATGCGTGCCGATGCCAGCGACATATTTGTTTGCGCCGCTTGACGTTCCGCATAGGACACAGCACCAATATGAAATAATGATGCGTAAACATAATCGTTTTCTTGTGCAGTTTGATAAAGTTCGGTCAACTGTTCAAGCTGTAATAAAAAATCCATATAACGGCTGCGGTAAATATTAAAATCATAAGCATCAAACGCATCATAATCAGATGTGAGCGATGTACGGATATTGTTTAACCCTCGGAGCGTCATATAAATGGTATTCGCTTGAAATGCCAGATTGTCTTGTTCTGCTGTAAAATGCAAAAACTGATTGCGGTGGTTGTTGCGTACTTCACGGTTGATGCCGTACATGGAGGCCGCACCAAACAAATCCTGTCCGCGATGGATGGCGTTTTCAAACAAACGCAGCATCTCCAGTTCAAAATGTGTGTATTCAAGTGCGGATGATAAGGTGCGTTCTTCCTCACGCAACAGTTCATACCGGTAGGCGGTGACATGATTGGTTGCATCAAAGTTGATTAAAAAATTGTCAAAACGGGTGCTGGCTTCATAATTAAATGAGTTGATTTGATTCACACCGGAATCAATGGATTTGCGGAACAATTCATGGCTTTCCAGTTCAAATTGAAGCTGTGATAAACTGTTTGTAAGGATGAGCCGATGGTTTTCAAGCTGAAAAGTATCCACGGTGTACAAAATATCCCCGCGCCGCACTTCCATACCTTCGTAAAAAAATACACCGGTGAGTTCACCATGCACGGCACTGAGTACCACTGCTGTTTGTGCATGCGGACGAATAATCCCCTGTGCACGCACCACAACATCCAAACGGCCGAAGTATGACCACACCAACGCGGTGATGACCAGTGCAAACAAGCCGTATATAAAAATTGTGAAGAATTTGCCGGGTTTTTTATCATACACTTCCTTGCTGAGGCTCATTTCCCGCATATTCATAATAATGGGTTTCATAATCAATCAGTCCTTTGCTGTTTGTATTGTTCAGTGATGCGACGCGTGATGATACGGAATGTCATTCCGATGGTAAGAAAAACGATTCCGAAAATGAATATTGTTAATAATACATTTGCGTTCAGCTGCATTGGCATAAATAGTGAGCAGATAATTAAGACAATGATGAACCCAATAGATCCGCCGGCGAAGAGATTTAAAAACAATGCGATGATATTTGCAATAAATATCGCCTTTGCATACGACATCAAAAATGTAAAATCAGCAGACTCATTCCAAACATGTTTAATTTGTGATATGCCGCTGGCATATAATTTTTTTATATCAGCCATAATTTTTATTATAAAAAACAATTAATTATCACTTCAATTTGTGTACCAGTCATCTTCATTAAATTTATACATAAATTTTATAGATAATAAAATTATGCGAGTCAAAAATAATAAACATAATATCATGATAGAATTAATTACTAATGGGTGACTAATATAAAAGTCGAAATAAAATAAAATAATTATATTAATTATTTCTTCTAAATAATTTACATCAAGTGTTTGGGTAAGCGTAAAAAGAATTGCTGTGCCCATCAAAGAAATAGAATAAGCTTTCATTTTTGCTTCAAATACTTTTCCTTTTAGACTTAATGATTTTGTTTGTTCATCATCCTTGCTTCCATATAATAATGGTAAAGATTTTAATGAAATAGCATTAAATATAAGCGGAAGCGCAGCAGATACAACACCTCCTTGAAATCCTAAAAACAATAATAAGGATGTAGTTATTAAAAATGTAATTACATAAAATAAAATTATGCTGAGGGTTTTTAATGATAAAAACTCTTTTCTTCTCTTTTTTGCTTCTTCTTTTGTTTTTGGATTTTTAAAAGCGGAAATGCTAAGATCAATTAATTTATATAATTGGCATATTAAAAAAATCAAAAAATATAACATTATACTTATCATAAGCATGCTTGCTGTTAAGTCTGAATTTTGTAAACCATATAATATCAAAAATGTTAAAATCACTAAAATAGACGGAATACTGAACAAAAAAATTCTTAGCTTTCCGCGCGTGTAGAATAATACACATAAAAATCCCCAAATATGAATTGCATTAATAAACAGAAAAAGACCTATATGTGGTGGCAGGTTAAATACTAAAATTACTATAAAGGATAGAATTATTAAAATTATCGGAATCAAAATCAATTTTTTATTTTCTTGGTACTTTTTTAATCTCGACACTTTCTCTTCTCGGTTTTCTTTGTTCATAATGTTTTCTCCTTTTGCAATTTGTTTTATATTAGCCTTCTATTCCTCCAACGACTGTGCGCTGACCAGTTCGTAGTATTGTCCTTTGAGGGTGATGAGTGCTTCGTGGGTGCCGGACTCGGTGATTTTCCCTTTATCCAAAAGATAAATGCGGTCACAACGTTTGATGGTGCTTAACCTGTGCGCAATAATGAATGTTGTTACACCCTGTGTGTGTTCATCAATGGTTTTTTCAATCGCGCGTTCGGTGATGGAGTCCAAATTGCTGGTGGCTTCATCCAAAATCAGCACATCCGGTTTTTTTAAAATTGCGCGTGTGATGGCAAGTCGTTGGCGCTGACCACCCGACAAATTGGTGCCATTTTCTTCAAGCATCGTTTCATATCGCAGCGGCAAGGCATTGATAAAATCATGTGCCTGTGCCGATTTTGCGGCATTGATGACATCTTCCGGTGTTGCGTCAATGAGTCCGAGCATCAAATTTTCCATAATCGTGCCACTGAATAAAAATGTTTCTTGCGGGACATAGGCAATTCGCTCGCGCAGTGCTTCGATTTTGATGTCCTTGATGTTGGTGTCATTAATAAGGATTTCACCTTGTTCCGCCGTGTACAAATTTAAAATAAGTTTGGATAAGGTCGTCTTCCCGCTGCCGCTTTCGCCGACAAACGCAATTTTTTCGCCTTGTTTGGCGATGAGGTTGATGTCTTCGAGCACCAATTGGCGCGTACCATAACGGAAATTAACATTTTGAAACTCAATATCACCGGCGATGCTGGTTGGACTGAGTTTGTTGTTTTCATTGCCTTGCACTTCCGGCGGCAAGTCAAGAATTTCACCCAAACGGTCTGCTGCGACTACGGCGGTTTGCATCATGGGTTGTAGGTTAATCAAATTTTTCACCGGATCAAGAAAATATACAAGCAGTGCATTAAAAGTGATGAGCTGTCCGATGGTGATGTTGCCGTTTAAGACATTGATGGCACCCACCCATAAAATCACAATGCCGCCGACCGCTTCGAGGATGCCGTTTAACGAACCTTGCAAATTGGAAACCCAACTGAGTTTAAAGATGCTGCCGAGTAAAGTAATAAACTTTTTTTCTGTTTTGATGTTGGCTTCGCTTTCAGCTTTGTATGCCTTGATGGTTTGAATGCCATTTAAGGACTCTACAAGATAGGATGTAAGCTGTGCGTTGTCTTCCATGAGTTTTTGATTTAAGCGTTTGTACCATTTGTTAAAACAAAATACGATGATAAAATACACAACCACGATCACCAACGCGACGCCAAACATATAAGCATTTTGGTTGAATAAAATAACCGCACCCGCGATGACCATCAACGTATCAATCATGATGGTCAATGTCGCGCTGGAGATGGCATCGCGTACATGGGTGGCATCATTGAAACGAGCAATAATTTCACCCACTTTGCGTGTGCCAAAAAAATTCATCGGCAACGACAACACATGGCGGTAATAAGACAGCAGCAATGCGATGTCCAGCTTTTGAGACAAATATAACAATAGATGTGTGCGGAATGCGTTCAGCAGCATTTGAAACACTTTAAGTAAAATCACACCGATGGAGATGATGTGTAGGGTGTGCCTAAGCCCTCCCGGCAAAATTTCGTCCAGCAATAATCTAAAATAAAATGCACCCAAAATCCCCAGCAGCACCATCATGATGGATGCAATGAATACATGGATGATGAGCTTTTTTTGCGGGATGAGTAAATGGAAAAAACGTTTAAAAATTCCGGTGGTATTGTCACCCTTTTCAAAAGTGACACCGGGCACCACAAAAATAAGGACGCCGCTCCACTTGTATTTAGGGATGTCGCCTTCAATGAGCGGTTTGCCATCATTGGATTCGCCAAAGAAATCATTGACCGGAAGTTTAACCAGTCCTGTTCCGGGGTCTGCAATGACAACATGGGTTTTGGTGATTTTATGAATCACCACATAATGCAATAGGCTGCCACCCACCACAACATGCGCAATGCATGGCAGCGGGAAGGGTGTGAAAAATGCGTCTTTGTCACCCTTAACGGCTTTTGCAGAAAACCCAAGTTCTTCCGCTGCTTTAACGATGCCGTATGCATTGGTGCCGCGTGTATCCGTTCCCGCGATTTCGCGGATTTGTGCAATGGGAAGTTTTAACCCATGCTGCTTGGAAATGGTGGCAATGCACGCGGCACCGCAATCGGTAATGTCATGTTGTTTTACACAGTAGTATTTCAAAGAATCAATCCCTTTAAAATCGATCTTGTCGTTTATACTTCATTATTTGTAATTTTAAATTGCACATAAACAAGTTAAATGTTTTGGTCGGTAGTTATTGTTTCATTTTTGATGATTAAACACATTGTGTAAAACAATATATATGAACCAATAATAGGAATTGATGATGTTGTATCAACATCAAGTTCTTCAACTGCTCCGGCAAACAATGAAAAGAACGATAAAATGTAACAAACCATAGAAAAAATGAAAATCACTTTTACAATTCTTGCTTTAGATGCGCTTTGTGTTAAATAGACATCGTTTAATCGTATTACTGAATACAAAAATAAAGCCGAACTTCCGTAAAATGAAAAAATTGTAAAAATCATGACAACATTTGCAATCGCATCGGCAATAAAAAATGAATATATTAAGAAAGATGAAAATGCAACTAAACCTATTAAAATTATAGGGATAGTGATTCTTTTATAAGTTATGGTTTTTAATTCATGCATTCACATCACCTTTAATTATTACGTCTAAATACTGATTGTGATATTTATTTCCATAACTATGTTTTAATCCTCACAATTACAATCAGGACAAAAACAAAATATCCAAAAACATGTACATCGACCGTCATTATGGATATTTGATTCATATGCGCTTGTCACAACATTATAATTTTGTGGTTGTGCCGGTTGCAAACCAAAAAACGCAAAGAATCCAAAGAGTACAAAAACAATGTATAAAGGTACGGTGATTAATTTGTTTTTTCTTGCAAGCAAATCGGATGTCGTAATTTCTTCAACATCAGGCAAACTATTTTTACTTCTGGCGATGTTGTGTCGTTTAAAATGTTTATAAATGAGCATGAATAATGCAAATGTTATAAGCGCAATAATCCCGATAATGATAAAAGAAATTATTAAGTCGCTACCAACAACAGGATCTGCATCATTGGCAGTGTTTACTTGCCAAAAATGGAATGTAATTTGTGTACCGTTGATTACGAAATGTGCCAGAATCGGAGCGATGATGGATTTTGTATAATATACAAAAAAGCATAAAATAAATCCGACGACCACCGCATACAAAAATTGATGTAAGTTCAAATGAATGATGCCGAATAAAATTCCGTTGATGATGGCAATTTTAACAATTGGAACATTTTTATATCCTGAAAAAATGATGCCTCTAAAAAGTAGCTCTTCAAAAACAGATGGAACGACGGCGATAAAAAACAATACCAGTATAAAATTACTCTCCAACGTCATGTTGGTCATCATTTCTGATGTTTGGTTGGGTAAAAACTGTGTTGTCAGTGTTGAAATAAACATGAGTAAGGGTTGTATTAATAATGCCATCCCAGCAATCATTGAAATATTTTTCAACCCAAGTGTTTTTGTTGGAAATAGCTCCGATAAATTTTTTCTTTTTATAACACAAACAATCAAACATGGAATGCCAAATGCAAGCAATTGGTATATAAATAATGATAATCCGGTTGATGCTGAAAGTATAATACTTAGATTATACGCAAGCAAACCGGCGGGAATGATCCATATTATTAGTGCTAACATTAAACGATTTGTTTTCTTTATCATATTTAACCTCTAATTTATTATGACCCCTATCAATTAATAATTTTTCATTGTTAATCTAGGGGTCATAATTTTATTATATAATTTATATACTAACAATTACATCTAAATGTATGAATCGCACGGTACACTGCGGCGGTTGTTATTATGACGCTAACAATAACTTTGAGCGGCCCCCAACCACCATTAATTTTTTGTGATTCTTTTAATGTCAGATTTTGAAATGCATTTGTATCATATTTTAACATTTGTAATTTCTCCTCGCATTTTTACTGTTCTAACAAAAGCACATTCTGCTCCAAATATTTTGAACTACTGTTGTAAATGAGTTCCATGTATTTGAAAAAAAATCAACCATTGTAGTTATGAATCCACCATCAATAGTTAATAACTCATCATTTGATAAATCTGTGAAAACGGTTTTATCGTACATTGTAATTACTCCTCTACATAAATTTAAATTGCACTTGCAAACAGGACTGCATGTGCATATTAACAACAATTTCTGTTACAATTACAAGAACCAAACCAATTTGAAAATGTAGTGACGGCATTGCTTACTGTCGTAGTTACAGCATCCCATGCGCTTCTGGCAGCGTCCGCTATTGTGTTCCAAACACTGCCACCCTCTAATGACATCATTTCATCATTAGTCAATTGTGTGAAATTTTTATTTTCTAGCATTTTTTGTCTCCTTCCTTTTTGTGTATAAAACACATTTATGCAAAACCTTTATATTTCAAACTCTTGTGTGTACTCAAAAATTTGATAATTAGGTATTCGCTACATTAAATTTTATTACAATGACTCATTCATTATATCGATGATAGAACCAAATAAAATAAAAAAATTCAGCCTAAATACATTTCATCTTTTTACAAATATTGCAAATTGTTAATAAAGCATAATTTTATATTTCCCTGTTGATGTGAAGACAATTTTAATCCCGAACGGTAAAATAAGCTGATACATAAAAAATCCCTCGCTTTTTGATTTTATTTGAAACATACATGGAGTATAAAATTTCAAGTCTTAAAAATCAATATACGAGGAACAACTTACAATAAATCTGTCATAACTTACGCTTTTCTTGCGTCAATAAAGTTTTTGTGTGCGATTTTAAATTCTTTTGCTTTTTTTTGCGATATTGGAATTTCAATATTGTTTCTTAGTTCAAGTTCTAATCCTTTAATGTTTGCAACCATGGATAAATTAACAATATAGCTGTTGTGTGGTTTTTCAAATCCGAATGCATGAATCGCTTCAAATATATTTTTCAAATTGTCAGAGCAGATATATTCATCTGTGATTGTTTTTATAAAAACTTTTCGAGATGCGGCTTCTACATAAAAAATATTGGATATAGGAATGTATTCATAACCATTTTTTGTCAATACATTTAATATAAAATTAGACACATCATAACTAAAATGGCTATTAATTGAATCACTGAGAAGTTCAATGTCATCTTGCGTGATCGGATTACTAATTATTAACATTAGATTTCTGTTTTTAGGTATTAATAATTTTTGTTTCTCTTTTTTCTTGAAATCTTCTAAGTGTTGCAAAAACTCCAAAAAAGAGGGGTCTCGCATGTTATGCGAATTTTCATTAAAAATATAAACGTCAAAAAGTTCATTCTTTGCATTCATATTTTTAATTGAATCAAACAAGGTGATGGCATAATCTTTATTTCTCATTGTTAATATTGAAGCAAGAACGTTACTGATTTCAGCCTTAATTTTTGTGCAGTCACAGAGTGCAATCTTAATCATAAAGTCTCCTTTGAGTTTGAGATTAATGAATTATCTAAAATGTGTTCGAAATATTCACATTTTATGTCTTTAACAATAGTTGAGTTTATGAGTCTTGTCAACAACATTGTAATAAATATCAAAAAATGGTGCAAAAAAAAAAAAAACATATCCAAAATGCACAACGGTTTGATGCAATCTGTCGAAATTAAAAAGGAGTTATTGCAAAATCGTAAAAACGTTTTACAATAACCTTTCTTTGGATAAAAATGGATAGTGCAGCATTAAAGGTGTCATCCCAAGGGGACAAAGATGGAAAGGCCTGTTCTTTTTTTGTTGTAAGATAAATAGGCTTTAAGCGTTTGCCGTCTGCACAAATGCATTCATCCTTTTCGGCATCGTAATCCATGTTTTCACGCTTACTTCTTTTCTTCCATTTTTGATTCAAGGACGATGCTGCTGATTTGTTGGATGAATACAATTCTTTTCTTCGTCATGGATAATTCAAAGAAGCAATGGTTCGATGTTGCAAAGTGAAAAATTCATATTTTTCATTACGTCAAGATAAATATGAAATATGCATACTATTCTTGATAATACTATGTTCATAAAACAGTTTTTTAGGGTTTTTCCAACATTTTTTATATGCATTTTTTTGATGGCAACGGAGAAATATATACTCTTACCGGACATCAAATAGGTGTTTGATTGTTTGATGTGATGCTGATGATGTTTCCGGTGATAAATAGATTACTCAATTTATCCATGCCGCATGTCTGCAACGGCGGTTCCGATGAATATGCCCAATTGATAAGTTAGAAAAATGGCAACAATTAATCCAATTACTGTAAATAATATGATATATGCTTTTGGGAGTGTGTCGATTTTGTTTTTCAAATTGCCAAACATGTGAATGACCTCCTTTTACGTGTTATTTTATATTTTTTAGCGAAAATAGATGTATGTGAATATTATTAATGCCAATGCAATCATGATGCTAATAAAAATCATAATGATTGACTTTTTACGTGATGTCTTTGCCGGCGCACCTTCGCTTGATTTTTTATAATGATGAATATAGTCATATACTTCAAATCCGCTAAAGGACATAATCATTACGGGCGCGAGCACAGAATAAAACGTTATGTCATGATACACAAATACGGCAATAAAAAGCACTATAAATGCCATGAAATAAAACAATGCATAAAAAATATAGCTGATGTTAATATTGTCCATGATGGGTATATCCCAAAAATCAGGAACGTTTATAATCATGCGGTACATCACATAAGGTATGATTACAAATGCAATTATGTTGGCAAAAATGATGATAATAGAAAACAATCCGTGTTGCGCAAACATATTGTTGAAAAAAATATATGCGAGCATTGTTATGGCAAAGATGCTATATCCCAAAATCATGGCATATTTAAATGTTTTTACAACCGTAAACAATGTGCGGCTCCATTTCTTTAAATAAAACGGTTTAAATATAAGTTGTAGCATACTATATCACAGTTTGCAAAAAATAACACCGTAGACAAAATATTTAAAATGCGAACCCCTCATTTAACAACGACATGCATTCCAACTTGTTATTTTTATTAAAATTCTATATACTGTACGCATATACACTACATATAAAGTCTTTATATTTTTATATGTCTATTCTAAGGAGATAAATTAAAATGGATTCACCGGATGCCCTGTTGGGTGCAACG
>Ga0209755_10002534_pt1 | contig 25017 bp, 21 predicted proteins | sample TergutCo191P1_FD_187301 | JGI IMG/M metagenome (GOLD analysis project Ga0209755, IMG submission 187301) | Cornitermes sp. P1 segment gut microbial communities from Petit-Saut dam, French Guiana - Co191P1 (SPAdes) (version 2) | ecosystem: Host-associated > Arthropoda: Insects > Digestive system...
CTCTGTTAGACAAAATTTTTATAACAGCTTTCTTTCTTTATATAAGGCTGAATCTGTTTGTGGAGTCGGTGAGGCTCTGGAAAAGCTTTCTGATATACCACTTGAAGTCCAAGCTATGGTAATTAACAAGCGAATTCTAACAGATCCTAATGAATTATCAATTGACTCTGCTGACTCGTTGATCAGAACCATATTATCTCGCACAACAAGTGTAAGAGCTATACCTTTGACTTCAGTTGTCGTTTATGAGCAACCCTCTGACTCAAATACAAAATAATCAATAAAATATTTCCCATCACCAATTAATAGTTTAATGCTGACAATATTTCTGAAACTTTTGCATCCCAAGTGTTCTCCAAGGCTTCTTTCTCCAATATATTCCAATATGTATTGGTGGAGTCAACGGCTAGCAATTGCTCCGCTTTAGATATAAATTCATTGCAATTGCCATAAGTATAAACACTTTCATACTTAAAACATTCTGGCATTTTTGATGTGAGGATTGGCTTGCCACCTGCCATGTATTCAAATAATTTAACGGGTGATGTTGATAAAGTGATTTCATTAATTATAAAAGGGATGGTTGCTATATCAAAAGCTGTCAGGAAAGCCGGGAGTTCTTTGTATGGTTTTGGTCCTAAGAACTTAACATTAGGCAAATCCAGCACCCCGCTTGAGTGAATAGTTTTATCATAATCCAACCCCACAAGCACCCAAGCCCAGTTCGGCTTCCTCTTGGCTACCTCAGCTACTAGTTCGTAATCAAACCACTGGGCAAGTGCCCCATAATATCCAAGTACACACTCATACTCAGCCTTAATCTCAGCGATTGAATGGTGCGGTTGAGTGTCTTTTGTTTTGGCAAAAAACTCGTAGTCACCGCCATTTGTTGACAATATGGGGTTCCTCGAAGCGTTTTTAACTTGATCATATAGCTTTGTAGCTGTCGACACCGTAACGTCTGCCTTCGCAATAAGGGAATTATGCTTTACAACCAGCTCAGGCCCATATAGGTTAAATATCTCAAGTTCATCAATATATTCATAGATTAGGCTGTTCGGCTTAATCTTATCAACCCAGAGCTCGTTTATTGCCCAGCTAATTGACAAAATCCTTTTACTGGCAGTGTCAATAGTCGGCACAACCGATTCAAAGTGATACACATTCACAACATAAAGATCTCTCTCAATTTTCTTACCGAAGTTGAAGTGATCATCTTTTTGCATGGGTGAAATATAAAGAACACAGGTGTCTTCGCGCCTTGCATATGCTTTTGCAAGCTGCTGTGGTCGTTGGAACAATGGAATATCCCAATCTATCGTTGGCGGAAAGATAATAAGTGTTTTTCCTGCGATATCAGCTACAAACTCATTTAGAAACCTCTGTTTGTCTTGAGCTGTTGACAGTTTGTACTTTAGTTTTATTAAAGGCGTAAAAAGTTCAACCTTGAGCACCTCTCCATTGAAGGTGACAATGCCTTTTGCTATGCGTCTGAGTTTCTTGAAGCCACGGTTTCCAAACCTCAAGGGAGCCAATAAAAATTTTCCCAAGCGATAGTTCTTTGAGGTTTTGATTTTGTAAAGCTCATCATTAAGCAATTTCCATTCAGAACTTACTCTAGAAAGTTCTAGTTTCAATTGCTCAACTTCATTTATATAATCTTCGATATGCTTACACTCTGTCTTAGCATTAATGTCCTGCTTATCTAGGTTCAGCCCCATAATTATGAACCCCTCTTTTTCCACCAATGCAAAATTGCATCTAAAATTCTCTCACTTGCATGTCCATCACCATAGGGATTTATTGCACGTGCCATTTTTGCATATTCCGCGTCATCATTAAGTAGCTCGTTTGTAAGGCTATAAACATCGTTTTCCAAAACACCTGCCATTTTAACTGTTCCTGCTGCCACCGCCTCTGGGCGCTCAGTTTCTGTCCGCATAACTAAGACAGGCACACCAAATGACGGAGCTTCTTCTTGCAGCCCCCCGGAATCGGTGAGCACAAGGTAGCTCTTTGCCATAAGATTATGCATATCATCAACTTCAATTGGGTCAATAAGTGCAACCCTGTCTACGCCACCTAAGATATCCTCGGCAGTTTCTTTAACTGCAGGGTTTAAATGTACAGGATAAATCACCAGAACATCAGAGTTGTCATTGGCTATGCTTTTGACAGCTTTAAATATGTTGCGCATAGGCTCACCCAAATTCTCTCTTCTGTGCGCAGTCATCAAAATAATCTTATCGTCATCTAGGTTCAGCGCTCTGAGCTTTTTATCTTTAAATTCATAATTTTCTTTAACCGTTGTAGCAAAGGAGTCTATTACCGTATTTCCGGTCACAAAAACGTTTTCGCAAATCCCCTCACGTTCAAGGTTTAATCTGCTAGTTTCTGTAGGAGCAAAGTGTAACTCCGCAATGTGACCACTAAGGACTCTATTCATTTCCTCAGGAAATGGCGAGTACCTATCCCCAGTTCTCAGTCCTGCCTCCACATGCCCTACCGGAATTTGCTGATAAAAGGCTGCCAGAGCAACAACAAAGGAAGTTGATGTGTCTCCATGAACAAGAACTAGATCAGGTTTCTCTTTTTGTAGGATTTCTTCCATTTTTATCAGAATATCTGTGGTAATGGTTGTTAATGTTTGTCTTGGCCTCATTATGTTCAGATCATAACGCACACTTGTTCCAAAGATATTGATTACTTGATCAAGCATCTGACGGTGCTGACCTGTTAAGCAGACTACGCTGTCTACCTCGGGACTCTCCTCAAGAATTTTAATTAGCGGACACATTTTTATGGCTTCCGGTCTTGTGCCAAAAACACTCAATACTTTGATGTTTCTCATTTTATCCTCCTTGCAACGCGTTAGAAAACAGGTCTCATTTAAACGCCCAGAATTTATTAAGCAAAAAATTTATAGGGGTAACTATAGCTATGTTAATTAGTGGCGCTATCTGTTGCGATATGTGGAGTATATCAACAAAAACGAATAAAAGCACCGATCCAAAAAGAAATGTGCTGAAAAAGTAGACCGTAAATGTTTTAAAAAAAGCTCTAAGCCCATTTCCCGAATCAAGCGAAAAAACAAACAGCCTATTCCAAAGATAAGCATTACCTACACTTACCGTAAACGCAATTGCATTAGCAATTAGATAATGCACAGAAAAATGAACGAGAACAAAATATACACCAAGATGTACTAATGTATTGCTAACACCAATTAAGCAAAACTTGAAAAACTGTTTCACAAATACAAAGAAACTTTGTTTGCCGGTTATACCTAGCCTATTTAGTAGCTTAGTCATCCTGTCTATACATTTTTCCATAATAGTTTTCATACTCACCGGAAACCACTCTGCTCATCCACTCACTGTTATCAAGGTACCAGTCTATCGTTTGAGCCATACCGCTTTCAAAAGTATAGTTAGGCTCCCATCCCAGCTCAGATTGAATCTTATTGTTATCAATTGCATATCTGCGATCATGACCGGGCCTGTCTTTTACATATGTGATAAGACGCTCCGGCTTGTTTAGCCTATTTAATATTAGCTTTACAATCTCTATGTTCGCTTTTTCATTATTTCCACCTATGTTATATACTTCCCCATACACACCTTTTTGAAGCACGGCATAAATCGCGCTACAGTGATCGCTAACATGTAGCCAATCTCTAATTTGCATTCCATCCCCATAAACGGGAAGAGACTTATCATTAATACAGTTATTTATCATAAGTGGTATTAACTTTTCCGGAAACTGGTATGGCCCATAGTTATTTGAGCATCTGGTAATGTTAACCGGAAGTCCAAATGTTTCTCCATATGCACGGACAAACATATCCGCACTTGCCTTTGAAGCCGAATATGGCGAATTAGGCGCAAGTGGTGTAAGTTCTGTAAATAATCCGGTCTTACCCAATGAACCATAGACTTCATCTGTTGAAATTTGTAAGAATTTGCTTCCACTAACAAAGCTTCGACAATACTTGTCATCCTGATTCGTTTTCCAGTGTTTCTTTGCACATTCTAATAAAACATGTGTTCCTATCACATTAGTCCGCAAAAATGAGTCCGGATCAACTATACTTCTGTCAACATGCGACTCTGCCGCAAAATTAACTACCGTATCAATATTATAGTCAGAAAAAATACGGTCAACTAGCTTGTAATCACATATATCGCCTTTTACAAATACATAATCAGACGAATTTTCCACCGCTTTTATATTTTCAAGATTTCCGGCATACGTCAGTGCATCAAGATTTATAATTTTTATTTTGGAGTTTACTTTTAGCATATACGGAATGAAGTTTGAGCCAATAAATCCTGCTCCTCCGGTCACTAAAACATTTTTCATTAGTTCTCCTTTACTAATCCCATTAAATACTGACCATACTCAGTCATTGAAAGTTCTTCACCCAGGCTTAATAGCTGTTTGGAATCAATAAAACCTCTTCGCCACGCAATTTCTTCTATACAGGAAATGTAAAACCCCTGCATTTCCTGTACACTTTGTATAAAGCCGGATGCTTTGTGCATTCTATCTGCACAACCGGTATCAAGCCATGCCATCCCACGACCCATAAGAGTAACATGGAGCCTTCCTTTTTGCAAATAATGATCATTAATAGATGTTATCTCTATCTCGCCTCTCTCGGATGGCTTTACACTTTTTGCAACTCCAACTACATCTTTATCGTAAAAATACAACCCCGGTACGGCATAGTTTGATTTAGGGTTTTTCGGTTTTTCTTCTATGGATACAGCATTTTGGTTGGAATCAAACTCAACAACACCGAATTCGGTGGGATTCCCAACCGGATACCCGAAAATGCCTGCCCCACCATTACGTAAAACTCTTGTCACAACTTCCTCAAGCAAAACACTAAAGTACTGACCGTAAAATACATTGTCACCTAAGATTAGGCACACACTTCCATCACCAGCTCCAATAAATTTTTCACCTATGATAAATGCATCTGCCAGACCTCTTGGCGTGTCCTGAATGGCATATTCTATATTTATCCCAATTCTTGAGCCATTTCCCAACAACCTCTTATACTGGGGGATGTCCTCCGGAGTGGATATTATCAAAATATCTCTAATGTTTGCAAGCAGTAATACAGAAAGTGGATAGTAGATCAGCGGTTTGTCATAGATTGGAAGAAGCTGTTTAGACACAGCTATCGTGCTGGGATAAAGTCTGGTTCCTTTTCCTCCGGCAAGTATAATTCCTCTCATGTTTCTCAACCCTCTCTTTTCCAATATATTCTCTTACAACAAATTGTGGCGCATTATTTATATTCATATAGATACGCCCTATGTACTCCCCGATTAGCCCAAGTATAACCATAATCATTCCGCCAATTAACAATAGCGATGTCATAGTTGAAGCATAGCCAAGTGGAATATACGTTAACCCCACGATTCGTTGAATCACCACAAAAATTCCAAAAGCAAATCCACAAAATGCGAAAACAAGCCCTAGTACTGTAGCAATGCGGAGGGGCTTGACTGAAAAAGCGGTAAAACCATTTAGCCAAAGGGAAATTAATTTTTTTAGCGTATATCCTGACACCCCAATGTCACGCTCTCTGTGTGAGGTCGCTACATTCTTTATTTTATTTGAACTCCTGAGCAAAAGTCCTGACAAATATGGGTAATTTCCATTATACTTCGTTACCTCATCTATGACGAATCGCTTGCATGCAACATAGGAAGATAATTTAATATCTTTAGGTTTCCCTATGAGCTTCTCAGCCATAAAGTCATTAAATTTTGATCCAAGGTTACGAAACCAATGATGCTTCTTATCGGCATATCTGGCAAATGCAATGTCACAGTCTTCATCAAGAGCATCAATCAGATTGCCAACCTCACATGCAGGAGTTTGCCCATCATCATCAAGAAACACAACAACTTCATATTGTGCATGTTTTGCACCCGCCATCAAAGCACCATGTTGCCCAAAATTCTTGGCAAGGTCTATGCCCATTACCCTTGTGTTATTATCACATATCTCCCTTACAACCTCAAGTAGGTTATCTGGTGAGCAATCATTTACTAAGATAATCTCATAAGTGTCTATATCGAGTTTCTCCATAGTGCTGTCGATTTCATTTACAACAAGTCCAATCGAATCAGACGATTTATAGCAAGGAATTACGAATGAAACTGTTTTCATATTTTTTCCTCTTTATTACTTTATTTTGTCTTGATTTCTAATCCATTCTTCAAAACCGCACCTATACTCATAGCCTAATAATTTGTCAAGTTTCGAGGAATCAAACACAGTGCTTCCGGACTCTAGTTTTTTATCAAACTCAGGCCAAGGAACGTTCTTGACTTCGGCTCCATAAACTTCTGAGATCTTCTCTGCTATTTCTGCAAGTGAGAATGCATCTTTTCCACCGATATTATATATATCATTATGACACATTGGGCTTTGTGCACCCTTCCACATAATGTCGCAAAGGTCGTTCATATGTGTTAGCGTCCTTTTTTGTGAACCATCTCCATATATCGTTATTAATTTATTGCTTTTCGCCGCTCTCAAAAAAGATCCAACAGTGCCAAATGATGCGCCTGCATTTGATCCAATACCGTCAACCTCTCCATATGGCAGACATATTCGAAAAACACAATAAGATATACCAAACATATCTTGAAACATTTTCAAATAATTCTCACAACTAAACTTATTCAGAGCATAGGGCGTTTTAAACTCTTTCTCGCAGCTTTCTGTAAGTGGCTCATCACTCCCCTTATACACTAAACGGGTTGAGGGAAATATTATCTTCGCTTTTGACTGCGCCTTTATGTACGCACTTAGAGCATTTAACAGCCCAAGCTCATTTACTTCAACAAAGCTCTTGTATTGTTCAAAACCTACAGAGGTTCCCGTTGCTCCTGAAAACCAAAATAAGCTCTCGCAGTCCCACTTTATCTTCTCAACAGCTTGCATGCTTAAAATATCAAGCTGGCTATAGTTTTCACAACCATCAAAATGACGATCATCCCTATCATAGAGAAAGATGTCAAACTTGCCTTTGTCAATGATGCTTATAAGGTTTCGTGCAATATAACTGTTTGCCCCTACTATTGTGATATTCTGTTTCAAGAGTAAAATCCTGCCTTAGTTGTATTTCAAAACTGCATCCAGAAGCCTCATTTGATTTAGCAAGACTTCATACTCTTCTTCTCTGTCGCGCTTATCTGTGATTAGTTTCTTAAATCGTTGGATTGATTTCAGAAACTGGTCATCTTTGGGTACTTGTATGACTTTTTCTCCGGCTTGGGTACATATTATAACTTCTGGCTCAAAGTCTGGAGGTGCCGTAAGAATTCTCGATGCTTTTATTGTACCAATACTTCCCCAAATTTCCAAATCACATTTGTAGCTGTTATCCATCCCAAAGGCAAGTTGAGCAGTTAGCCCATCATCATTTACCATAGTGCCACTGCCGTAGATGTCAACATCGAAGCCATCTTTGCTGTTAAGATTAGACGTTGTTACTCTTGCGCTATCTCCCAAAAACAAAGACGCAAGCTTTAATGTATACCCACCGCAATCCAAAAGTGCACCACCACCAAGCGCCTTATCATAACGAAAATCATTAACCCCGCGAAAAGGAAATCCAAAAGCGATGCGAATCAGTCTGAGCTCACCAACTTCACCGTCACTTATTAGCTTAGAAATTATTTCAAGTTGACGGTGAAACTGAAACATATAATTTTCATACACAGCAAGCTCTTTTTCTTTCGCCAGTGAAATAAGCCTGTTGGCATCATCTATTTTAGTGGCAAACGGTTTTTCCATAAGTACATGCTTTCCTCGCTCGAGAGCGGTCATTCCCCACTTCACGTGTAACGCAGGCGGCAGAGGTATATAAACAGCGTCAATATCACTATTTAGCATTTCAGTGTAACTTGTATAAATAGCTCCACCAAAACCTTCACAGATATTTTTTGCTTTCTCTCTTTCTGCATTTATAAGCTCTTTCGATGGCAAGGTTCCAAACCACTCACTTTCGCTTGCACAAGCGACTCCTACATATTCAAATGAGTCCTTGCATCTTTCCAGCGATGGTAAGAAACGTCTAAATGCAATTTCAGATGGGCACAGTATGCCAAGTTTTATCTTATTCATGTTTACAGCTCCAAAAGTACTAATAAATTGCGTAACTGAATATTTAAGCAATTGTTGATTTGAACAAGCTCGTTAAGAGTGCGATAGGTAACCCAAAAATATCCGCGTGGCACAACAGGTATGTCATCTTTGCTAATCTCTAAGACAACATTGTGGTTTTGCTCATGGTAAAACCGTCCACCCTCCTCCGATAAAACCACATCACACATAACTCCTCGACGCTTATTATAATAATCAAAAAATAATGTTGTCACCAAATCTGAGTTATGAGGCTCCGAATCCTCAAGTTGTACTGTAGGAGCAATTTCTATTTTATCAAAGCATCCAATTTCCGGCTTTGCGCTGACCAAAAAATGTCTCACACCTTGGTCAACAGCTGTGATAAGTCCAAACCACGCCATCCCCTCGGCCTCAAATAGTGGCTGACCCCAGTTTCTGACCTCTCTTCCTTCAATGGATATATCACAGAAAACAATTTTAAATGGGAATCCTGTCTCACAGGAAAACTCTTCATAGTTATTAATTTTATTCATATTCCAGTTTGCAAGTGAAAACAGTGGAACAAGTTTGCTCGATATATCCGAAAACATCTTGTAGTCGTTAACATAATTGAAAATCGCAGACACAGCATTATAATTGCTTGGCTGTGTGATCGAGCGTAATAATGGCAGGTCCTTTACTTTATCTTCGACCCCACTTAATAAAGCTTGCTCAAACAACGGGATACATGACAAAACCGTACGGGTGTCCATATTTACAAGGTTATCGATTTTCATCAGGCTCTTTATTTGCCCGAGAGTCATCCACCTATGGGTTGCCGGTTCTGCTATCTCCGTATTATCATCAAGTAGTAAGACAACATTGCGGTTTCGTTTTTTTAGAAATCGCGAATTTTGCTCAGATTGAATCTGGTCAACGACAATCGTATAAGAATCGGATTTAAGGAAATATTCAACATATGGTGGCATTTTCCCACCATGTTTTTGAGTAAAGTTGCTTTTTGTCGCCTGCACTGTCGGTGAAAGCTGTATTTTATTCAGGTTTCCCGGTTCAACTTTTGCCTGTACCAAAAAGTGCAAAACGCCATCTATCTTCCTGCATAAAAAGCCCAAGAAACCAATTTCATTTTGAAGAATTATAGGCTGACTAGCCTCTTTTTTCTCGTTTACTGTTTGTAGTCCGGCTATTTGAAAAAACGCACGACTCTTATTTACTATACACCCACTCGCTTCATCATAGAACCACTGGGTTTTTTCAAGGGTTGTTTTTTCGATTTTCACCGCAACAGTCTTATTTCTATCGGCAATCCAAGCTAGTATCTCTGAATTTGTATAAACGCCTTCATCTGTAATCCAAGACTTAAAAAGTAGATTTGTCATATTATCCACTGTAGTGTTCACCTCTATGAATACTAAATTATAATGAGCTACATACTTTCGGTGTCAAATGCTGTTTTTCCTCTCCCTCAGAAGTCTATTCTTTACAGCAACACTTATAGAATCAATTGAGTATGCCGCGCAAATAGCCAATGAAGGATACAGCACCGTTTTGTATCTGGGTTGTGCCTCAACGATTAAAAGAGCAAGCATAAAACCAAACAACGCCAGTTGATTAAATGGTATAAACCCATTTTCTCGTTTAAAAAAAGCAATAGCGACTGACAAGGCAAATAAAATCATCATCGCCTTATAGTAGTAATGTATGAAAGGACGTATCGCAAGAACCCAGTAAGACAAATTTAATGCCGATACATCACCTTGATTCATTGTTGCATTAACAAAAGCCATATAGTTGTCACTCGCCCATGCCATTGACAGCTTATGACGTAAGAAGAAATCAACACTTAGGTTTTGGTTTTCCTGAATAAACTCCAATAGCCGCCTATATGTTTCTCTCCCGGCCGCATCAAAGTCAAAAGCATACTCAACGACAAGCCCACTATAAATTGACGTTTCAACAGACCAATGCCCAAATGTAAGCCCAGTATATACTTGATGAGGTAGACTGCTGCGGTTAATTGTTAATCCAGTATAGCTTTCCATTGCAGCAAAAACTGCACTTGTTGTCAAAAAATACATAAATATCGCAATTATAATCATTGTATGCTTTGACGATAAAATAGACAGAAATGATAATTTTAACTTAGCTTCTTTGTTTCGGTTTGAAAGCGTATTTATAATGTGCAGAATAAGGAACGCAATTATAAATAATATGCCAACACTTGTCATAAAGTTGGCGATTGAAAGAATTATACCGCTAATAATAAACAAAATCAACGCTATTATTTTGCGCCCAGCCTTATAACTTTCCAAAGCCAGCAGCGCAAGTAAAACCGACAACAGGCTAAAGAAAACAAAATAAAATTCCGGCGAAGTAATGATAGTGTAAAACATATGCGCTGGCCATAATAAGAACAGCAACGCTCCCAACAACGCTACTCGCGGGCTTAGCTTGGCAAGAACAGCGCAAGCATATAATAAAACTGCTGAAAGACCTGTAATAAGGATATTAACACTTATAGCTATCATCTCAGTCGGAAAAAGACGATAAATCCAAAGAATCAAAGTCCAGCCTGAGTGGATTCTATGATTAGCCGTTAGATGTGGTAGATTATCTGACCAATAAAATGCCAATTCAAAATCACTGATTTGATTGGTATCTTGCCCCATAATAAGCATAACAATCGCTCTGGTAAGCATTGCGACCATAAGAATTACAATTGGATTAATCAGCCAAGTACCAATTCGTCCTCTTCCTAGCTTCGACATTCCAAGAGAATATGTACTAATCCCAAAAATAAGTGCTAAAACTAAGGCATATGAAAAAATTTTGACATTGTTTAAGTTTGGTAAATTATATGAGTATAGAAAAACCCTAGGTAAAAGAAGCACCGTGAGAAACACAAAAAAGCTGATAAGAAATACGGAAAGCAAAGATCGTGGAATATTCGGAAATAAATCCTTTACTCTATTTTTCATATCGATTCTCCTTCGCTATTCTTGATAAAAAGCACACCACTTCGCCCTCAAATGTAATTTCATCGCGCCGCACTTTGCCCAAGTAATCTTCGCACCCCTCTAAAAAACAGCTTGAGTCAAATTCAGCTACATATTCTCCCAATTGTCCAGGCAAATTTCCACGTTTAGTGTCAATTGCAATCCCAAGATTATATTCATCAACGACACTCTCAAGATACGTCCCCATCGACACGATAATCGGCTTTTTAAACAGTATACAATCATATAGTCTGTTGGGCAGCAAAGACCTTGTCTCCTCACTCTCAGCACCATACACGCTATTGATAAAGTCAATTTGCTTGTAGATTGATGGCTTTTGTGAGTTATCAAAACGTGGTCTAAACTCCACGTTTTCAATTAGCTTTGCCTCACAATATTCTTTTAAGTTTCCTCCCGGGTGGTGCTTCCCAATATACAGAAGCTTGAATTTGCTATTATTGGCAAAACCGTCTATAAGCTTTTTATTTTCCTCAAAGTAACGCACTCCACCAACAAAGCCTATTGTAAGAGGACCTGATTTATCAAAATTTGGAACTAAAGTTTCTGCGCTTTCGGTATTTGAAATATTATGTGTTACAACTGGGCTTATGTCATCAGGTAGCCAGCGCTTAAACCCTTCGGAAGAAATAGTCACAAGTCCGGCTGCTCTTATATTCTTTTGCGCAATTTTCTTGAAAAACGATATATGCTCATGAGTGTAGTCCCTTATATCCAAAATAAACTTTCCTCGGTAGTGCTTAGTGAGAATATCCGTTAAAATAACACCTGGAGTTGTTGTGCAAACAATTAATCCATCATACGTGTTATTGCGCAAAATTTCTTTTGTAAAACAACGCCACTTAATAAATGGCACGATTTTTGAAAGCTTCGAGGCATTGGTTTTGCTTTTGAAAATATAATTATTTGTTGCGTAAGGCGAGACTTCGCTGCCGTTTCCCGTTCTGTCCCACAATATTATGTCATGCGCAATCCCATTTTCTTTAAAGATTTTTTCATATTTTTGCACATAAGGAATGTTAATATATTCATCGTAAGTGATAACGCAGAATTTCAACGTCTTAACCCCTCAATTCCGAAAGGATTTGTTCTACTCTGGTTTGCCATGTGTTCTCTCTTGCCTCTTTATCTAATAAAGCAAGATACTGCGCATCAGTTTTTAGCTTTATCAGCTGCTCCGCTTTTTTTTCAAAATCTTCAGCACCGTCTTTGTATATTATTACACTGTCATATTTTCTGCACTCAATCATATCAGATGTAAGTATCGGTTTCCCACTTGCCATATACTCAAATAATTTAACAGGCGAAGTCGATGCAGTTATATCATTTAAAACGAATGGGATTATCTGGATGTCAAATCCGCTTACAAACGATGTGAGGTTCTTATATGGCTGTGCCTCAATGTGAGTTATGTTTGGCAAGTTGGCATCAACAAGTCTTGAAAGAGTTCCATCAAAATCATAACCCACGAGCACAAACAGCCACTCTTTGCGCTTTTTGGCAACTTCAATAACCACATCATAGTCAAACCAGCTCGCAAGACATCCATAATATCCGAATACACAATCATAATCCTTGATAACACTGGCAATTCTTGCATTTATATCGCAGTCACGCTCACCGTGAAAAAAATCATAATCCCCTGCATTTGGATTAAGTATTAGTTTTTTTGCAATGGGTCTTGCTTTTTCATATAGTTCAGACGCAGTTGCAACGGTCAAATCAGCCTTTTTCATCAGAGCGCTATGAATATCTTCCATTTCCTGGTTGTAGTAATAAAATAGTTGAAGTTCATCAATGTATTCATAAACCAACTTGTCATATTTAAAACTGTTTAGAAGACTATAGTGCCTCGTCCAACACATTATAACCGTAACGCTTTTGCTGTCTTTGAGAATTTCATCGAGATTTGACACCATTCGTGGCGAGTATAGATATAGTGTATCAGAAATCTTTTTAGAGAAACAAAAATTATCATATCGATATAAATCGGATACAAAAAGAACAAAACTGTCTTTGCGAGATGCCAAGGCAGTTGCTAGTTGATGCGGGCGTTGATATAGTGGGATGTTCCAATCAATACACGGAATCATAATATAGACTTCTTTATCTTTTGCATTCGAGTGCAGATTTTCAATATATTTTTTCTTAGTGACCTGTTCAGCTACTGCACTAGGTATTAATGATATGTCTCTAAAGCATTTATCAAAAACTTGCTTTATGGTTGATATAGCTCCATAATGCCGGAAATACTGAATCCCTTTTTTAACAAGGCTCATGAGATCACACCTTTCTCCCTAGCCCTGTGCATAAACAGCGCAAACTTCCTCAACGTCACCTACACAGACAGTTTGACCTTTTTTTAATAATATAGCTCTTGAACACATTTTTTTTACCGTTTCAGTGCTGTGTGAAACAAGAAGCACAGTAACGCCTTTGCTTATCATGCTCTCAATTCTCTCTTTACATTTCGCTTGAAATTGATAGTCTCCAACACCCAATATTTCGTCAACAATCAAAATTTCCGGATTTACGCTTGTCGCAACAGAAAAGCCCAACCTCGCAGTCATGCCTGATGAGAAATTTTTTAGCGCAACATCTTCAAATTCCCACAACTCTGCAAAATCCATTATTTCATTGTACTTTCCTGCCATGTATTTAGGTGAATGCCCAAACATAGCGCCATTCATATATATATTATCTCTTGCCGAAAACTCCATATCAAAACCGGCACCCAATTCAAGAAGCGGAGCCAGTTCGCCATTAATTACTACAGAACCCGTTGTCGGCTTATATACACCAGCAATAATCTTAAGAAGTGTCGATTTACCAGCACCGTTTAAGCCCATAACGCCAAAAACCTCTCCTCTTTTGACCGTTAGGCTAACATCTCTAAGCGCCCAAAATTCTTCATAAAAAAGTTGCTTTTTTATTGCTTTTACAACATATTCCTTTAGTCCTATGATTTTGTCTTTAGTCAGATTAAATCTCATAGAAACATTTTGAACAGAAATCATTGTGTCATCCACATCAACACCTCTTAATTACATATAAAGAATAAATCGTTCCTGCTTAGTCATAAATACATACGTACCTATGCATAGTGAAACAAGAGCAAGACTTGCGCAAACTAGATTTGTCCATAAATCCGGCATCACTCCATAAAGTACCAAGCTGCGCATATATGATATGAATTGAAAAACAGGGTTTAGTCCAATAAAAGGCTGTACGCTCTCAGGCAAAATATCTATCGGCCAAAACAGAGCTGACATAAATTGAAGTAAGGTTAATGTGACACCCCATAAGTATGCAAGGTCTCTAAAATAAACAGTTAGAGCTGATAACATGAGGGATAGCCCTAGCGCAAAAACGAATGTAAAGAAAATTGGGATAGGGATTAGCAGCATAGTCCAGAAAAATGGTGCCCCGGTAACAACTACAACAATAAACATAGCAACAACTGCAAAAGCCATGTTAATCAGCGATGATATTACTCTGGTCAGAGGAAATATATATTTTGGTATATATATCCTTCTTATTATTCCTTCATTTCCGATTATCGAGGTCATGGATTGAGATGTTGATTCACTAAAGAAGTTGAAAATAACCAACCCCGCAAACAAATATACCGGGAAGTTTGGTATGTTGTCCGCAAATAGCGTTGAAAAAATCAGCGTCATAATCATCATTGTGAGCAAAGGATTGAGAAGCGACCAAAGAACGCCTAACACGCTCTTGCGATATCTAGCCACAAAATCTCTTTTCACCTTCATCATAAGGAAGTATTTAAAACGATTAAATGAAAAAGCCTGCCATCTTACGAAATCTCTTTTAAAAATCAGCATAACCATTATGCTGGTTGCCATTGCGACACTTAGCGATATGAAAGCTGTCTTTGCCACATGCAAAATCTGACCATCGCCTCTATTACCGCCAATCTGCTCAGAAAAAACCATAAAAAACACAAAGAATATTACAGCTAGGAATAGCGAAAGAATAGCTAAACGTTTTTTTGTTAAAATCATAGGTGGCTCCAATTGCAGACATGTTTAAACGGTTAGTGTGTTGACTTAGCTCAACTAACCACCTGTATAATATAACATTCGGACATTTTTGTAAAGGAGATTTTGCCGATATAGTATGATTTTGACATGATTTCGTAACTGAATCAGGGAGCTTTTTATCTGCAGAAATTAGAAAAAATTCTGTCGTGTTTACAGTAGCGTTAAAATATGTTATTTTTAGATTCTACTCTTTCCGATTCCTTAAATCACCTTACTATAAATCATTTGACCAAGAAATTTTGTGGGGGCATAATATGTTCAAAAATAAAACACTACTCATCACAGGAGGCACCGGCTCACTAGGAAACGCCGTTTTGCGCCGCTTTCTCGAAAGTGATATAGGTGAAATCCGTATTTTCAGCAGAGATGAAAAAAAACAAGATGACATGAGAGTAAGATATAACTCCGACAAGTTAAAGTTTTATGTCGGTGATATACGGGAATTTGGCAGTATACATAGTGCTATGAAAGACGTGGATTATGTATACCATGCCGCAGCCTTAAAGCAGGTTCCGTCCTGTGAGTTTTTTCCGGGCGAAGCGGTCCGCACAAATGTTTTGGGTACAGAAAATGTACTTAATGCCGCCGTGGATGAAGGTGTGAGTAAAGTTGTTTGCCTTTCAACAGATAAAGCAGTCTATCCTATTAATGCCATGGGTATGTCCAAAGCTCTAATGGAAAAAACTGCCCTTGCCAGAACAAGAAGTTCCGGAAATACGACTATTTGTGTCACTCGCTACGGCAATGTAATGTGCTCACGTGGTTCTGTTATTCCTCTTTTTATCAAACAAATTCGCGAAGGTCGCCCCTTGACAATCACAGACCCAAACATGACACGTTTTATGATGAGCCTAGAAGACTCTGTTGCGCTCGTAGTATTTGCACTTAGCAACGCAAACCCAGGTGACACCTTTATACAAAAATCGCCTGCTACAACCCTTCGCACACTTGCAGAAGCTCTATTTGAGATATTTGATTACCCTCCCAATATAAATGAAATTGGTACGCGCCACGGCGAAAAACTGTTCGAGTCATTGCTTACACGTGAAGAACTTGCAGGCGCCGATGATCTGGATGCTTATTATAGGGTTCCCCTTGACAGCAGAGATTTAAATTATGGAAAATACATAGGACGAGGGCAATCTTCTGTTTCAGTAACTGATGATTATACATCCCACAATACTCATAGGCTCACAAAGGGCGAGATGAAAGAAATGCTTCTTAGACTTGATTACATCCAAAAATCGATCGCCGGTCAGGACACGGAGGCCTATTAATGCAAATACTAATCACCGGTTCAAACGGTTTTGTTGGAAAAAACTTAACGTTTTCTTTGCCCGAACACGAACTATATCTTTATGACACCGACACAGACCCAGCGCTACTTGATGAATACTGTAAAGATGCCCAATTCGTCTTTCACTTGGCAGGAATAAATCGCCCAGAAAACCTCGATGAGTTTATGTCCGGCAATTTCGGATTTACCTCACTATTACTTAACACTCTTAAAAAGCACAATAATATTTGCCCTATTGTATTTTCTTCATCAACTCAAGCAACGTTGGATAATCCATACGGACACTCTAAACTTGCGTGTGAAAACTTGCTCAGAACTTATGCAGAAAAGACAGGAGCTCCAGTAATAATCTACCGTTTTCCAAATCTTTTCGGCAAATGGTGCCGCCCAAATTATAATAGCGCAATTGCAACATTTTGCTACAACCTCGCACGTGATTTACCCATAACAGTAAGTTCTCCGGATACTGAACTTACCGTTATGTATATAGATGATGTCATTAATGAACTTCGCAACGCTCTTGGCGGCAAGTCTGAGGATTTCGTCACCTATGAGGTTACACTTGGTCATATAGTAGGACTTATTGAAGAATTCAAAAGCGGCAAGAAGGAACTATCTGTCCCGGATGTGAGTGACTCCTTTGCTATGAAACTCTATTCCACATACCTATCATATTTGCCTACATCTGGATTTGCATATCCTCTCAGGATGAATGTAGATAATCGTGGCAGTTTCACCGAAATTTTACGCACAGAGCACCACGGCCAATTTTCTGTTACTATCACCAAGCCCGGCATCATAAGAGGCAACCACTGGCACCACACAAAAGTCGAGAAGTTTCTCACAGTCAGCGGTGAAGGTGTTGTCCGTTTTAGGCGTGTTGATGATACTGAAATAATAGAGTACAAAGTGTCCGGTGACAAGCATGAAGTCATAGATATCCCCCCCGGTTACACTCATAACATCGAAAACACAGGTAGCAATGATATGATTACATTTATGTGGTGCACCGAATGCTTCGACCCCGAGCACCCTGACACTGCCTCTGTGGACGTTTATTCGTGAGTTCCTCAACATTGATGAAAAAGGCAGGTGTCACAACATGGTGAGCGTTATCATTCCATTTTACAATCGAATTGAACTTGTTTTGCAAAGTATAAAGAGCGTACAAAATCAAACCCATAAAAATTGGGAGCTTATCTTAGTTAACGATGGTTCGACGGAAGATGTCAGTGCAATTGAAAACTATATAGCATCTGATAACCGCATCAAGCTCATAAGCGCTAATCATGCAGGTGCATCAAATGCTAGAAATTTGGGAATTGATTCTTCAAAAGGAAAGTTCATTGCTTTTTTGGATTCCGATGATTTATGGGATAAAGAAAAACTTGAAAAGCAACTAACCTTTATGGTTGAAAATAACTATAACGTATCACACACTAACTACAATCGAATAAGCGTTGACGGAAAACTGCTTGCAAAAATTGATTTATCTGATCTGAGTGGTGATATTTTTTCAAAATGCCTTTATTCTTGCCGAATCGCAACCCCATGTGTCATTGTAGAGCGTGAGTTTTTAGGTGACTTGCGCTTCCCATCGGATGTTGATTATGGCGAGGATGTCTGTACATGGTTGGAGCTCGCTTGGCGTGGAAGATGGGGTCTTGTACGCGAGCCTCTTACATGTGTTCGTGTAGGAAACTCTTCCGCTTATCAAGACAGCTACAAACAGCAATTGGGCTGTGTAGAAGTTCTAAGATATGCACTGAAAAACCCCGAATGGGCCGCCTATCAAGCTGAGTTAAGGATTGCCACCCAGTGCCTTGCAAGCCTGTTTTCCTCCTCATCCGCTTTAACAAACACTCACGGCAATAGTAAGTTAAACTCAATCCGCGACATCTACCGTAAGTTATATAGAGTTCTAAAAAGGCGTGGCGTGGTAGGTACTTTGAAGATCTTTTTTCAGAAGGTTGATCGCAGTTCTGGATAGATTAAATTATAAAATCACCAAACAGGAGAACCACATGGACAAACTAAAATTAATGACAATTCTCGGCACCAGACCTGAGATTATCCGGTTATCTGCCACGATAAAAGCCTGTGATAAATATTTCAACCACATACTCGTGCATACAGGGCAAAATTGGGACTATGCTCTCAACCAGGTTTTCTTTGATGATCTGGAGCTCCGCAAACCTGATTTTTTCCTTGACTGCGCTGGCGCTAATTTGGGAGAAACCCTAGGGGGCATCCTTGCCAAGTCTTATGAGGTACTTTCGTCAGAAATGCCCGATGCCCTACTCGTACTCGGCGATACAAACTCTGCATTAGCTGCTATTTGTGCAAAACGGCTCAAAATACCGATATTTCACATGGAAGCCGGAAATCGATGTTGGGATTGGAACGTTCCAGAAATGATCAACCGCAAAATAGTTGACCATATAGCAGATATAAATCTTCCATATACCGAAAATGCCCGTCGCTATCTGCTCAGCGAGGGTATAGATGGTAAGACTGTTTTCGTCACAGGTTCTCCTATGGCTGAGGTCCTCGCAAATTGCCGTGACAAAATTTCTGCAAGTGATGTGCTAAATAGGCTGGATTTACAAAAGGGAAAATATATTTTAGTTTCTGCCCATCGTGAGGAAAATATAGATAACGAAGATAATTTCCTATCACTCATGAGTGGCCTTAATTATATAGCGGAAAAATACAATGTACCCGTAGTGTACTCTATGCACCCACGCTCAAAGAAGTTTATTGAGATGCGCAACTTCGAGTTTCATCCGCTCATTAGAATACTTGAGCCCTTTGGTTTTCTTGACTATGTGAAACTACAATCCTCGGCGCTATGTGTTCTTTCGGACAGCGGAACTTTGTCTGAAGAAAGCGCAATACTTAATTTCCCCGGCGTCCTAATTCGCACTTCAACAGAAAGACCCGAAGCATTAGACGGTGGAACCATAGTAGTCGGCGGTATAACCGGTGATGATATTTCTCAAGCCGCAGATATTGCAATCAAAATGAAAGAAAGCGGCGAAATTGGAACGCTCCCTCCTGATTATGCAGACGAAAATGTCTCTACGAAGGTCGTAAAGATTATTCAAGGCTATACAAATATTGTTAATAAAACCGTCTGGATGAAATAACTGATGATACCCCAAATCTCTGGCTGCCTTCTTATTGCCAAAAGTGCAATTTAGCACGCTATCTCAAATTTCCTCTACCAATTTTCACATAATTCTGATAAAATGAGATGGTCTAAAAAGCACAAATCACACAGTTAGGAGGACAGCGCAATGGGAGAGAGTATAGGAACAAACAAACCTGCACCAGAAAATCCGGCGTTGCAGGACGACATCATTGTGGGTGAAGTCAACGACGTAATCGCAGACCTCTTAAAAAATGTAATAAAAGAGATGCAAAATTCCGAAATTAACAAACAACTTGGAGACGAATCGCAAGGTAGCTCAAGCTCCGGTGACAAAATTGCTTTGCAATCTGAAATGGACATTGCCGTCATACGGCAAGTTACAAGCGCTTTGCAAAAATTCCTGGACAATGCAAATTTAATGATTGCAAAACTAGAAGGCGTTGATAATGATTACGACCACAAAGCTGATAGCTTTATGGACAACTATATTGCCACTGCCGACAGTATTTTAGAAGTTGCAGCATTCAGCACAAAAGACAGCCTCACTGGCTTGTCGAACAAATATGGCTTTGACAATCGGTTGGTGCTTGAGTGGAATAGAGCCACTAGAGAGCAAACCCCTCTCTGCTTGCTACTATTCGACATACAGGACCTCAGTGCAAAGGACTCAGATTCTAAAAACAAGGCGTTGGTAGCAATCGCAAGAACAATAGAAAAAACCATTAAACGCTCTACTGACTTTGTCGCTCGTTGGAACGATGATGAATTCGCCGCTCTTTTGCCTATTACAGGCAATGACGGTGCTAAAATAGTTGCAGAGCGTATTCTTACGGAAATCAGAAACATAGATTTTCCCACAGATATTGAAACTACAAAAAAAATATCCGTTTGCATTGGAGTAAGTGTTCAAGTACCAACACAAAGCGAACATGCGACCGATTTTGTCACTAAAACACAAACTGCTTTAAACAAAGCCAAAGAATCAGGGCACAACACAATCGTCTTTATTTAGAATGTTAACACCTGCTAAAACTTCCGCCTATGTCAGACTGTCAATACCGACATAAGCGGGAGTTCTTCTAAGCTCAATTTCTAAGGCACCGAGGAGAAACTTTCTTTAATGAACGCTGTATCAACAGCGTTGATATTATTATCATCTGGTTTGACCATTATTCCATCGCGCTTGGCTTTTTGGATCAGTCTCAACGTTAAATCTCTCATGTTGTCCTTGCTCGAAAAAGGGACAGCATTTGTTTTGTTGTCGGCAGAAATCATTATTGTACCACCAACGTTCCTCACTATCTCATAAAATCCATCGATGTCAGCCTCGTTATCATTATACCCATCAATGAATAGATATTTAAGAAATAAGTTTGTCTTGTCAACGGGGTAAGTATTCAGGTTCTTAACAACTTCGTCAAAACGGTCATTTCGCTTGAGCCTTTTAAATGTCTCTCGTGTGCCTGCATCTATTGATGTAATTAGCTTAGTAATTCGCCCTTGGTACATGAGCGTCGCAAGTTTTTCTCTGTATACAGACATGTTAGATAAAAGCTCTATCTTCCAATCCGTCTTCGCCAGAATATCCACCATATCATCAAAATACTTGTTGACGCAAAATTCACCATTTGCAAAGGTAATAGTAAATCCATTTCCCATTTCAATAAACTCAGGGATTTCAGAAAATTGCCGGATAACATCATATGTTTTTGGTCCCGTATCTTGCTTAAGAGCTGCCCATCTATTACTTTGAGAAGGCACACAATACTTGCATCGGAGATTACATGAGTCATATGCCAGACTTTGCAAAAACCGGAGATTTCTGAGCTTAACTGTTTTTTTAAAGAAACCATTCCTCAGCAATGGACAACCACTACAAGCATTAGGACTGTCAAGTTGGTTGGCATAAATCAACTTTTCAGAGTACTCCTGCCAGTCTGAAATCATTTCGCTAACCGAAGCGCCGGCTTTAAAGGAAGGGTGTTTACGGTTTCCTACAGTGCACATAGGAACTGTGCCAACTTTATAGTGCAAAGATCGCCCTAGCCTTCCACACCCTTTTCGATACTCCAAATCGGCATCCAAAAAGTGTATCTTTTCGGGTGCTACTTTTTTTAACAGCTCTTTTCCTGCTATCCTTGCATTTTTATCACTTTTGTAAGTAACCCATATTTCACTATTTGGATACCGATCCAAGGCTTCGTCAATAGATACCACATCAAATTTATCCAGATATTTCGAATCAAATTTGCCCAAGTTTTTTTCCTTAACAACAAATACTTTCGGAACACCTGTAAGACTAATCCACTTGTCGAGATTTTTTTCCATTTTTTTGTTCGTACCATAATAAATTACAGACACGCAAGAATCCCCTTTCCCGGCGGTGTTCATCACATCACTGCAAATATTTCAAAAGCTCTTCGTAATGGTCACAATATAGCTTATAGCCGAGTATAAAATGTTGTATTTCATCAATACGGATCTTAAAATTGTCTTCGCGAATATAAAATGTGCCAACAGCTTTTTCCGGGTACTTCATGTACATTGCAATCTCTGGGAAAAAAAATCCATTTAACAGATGCTGCGCCCTGCTGAATATTGTCTTGGCGAGTTCTGCATCATCGAATTTTTTGAGATACCTGCTTTCTATACCTTGTTGCCTTGCACGCACAAGTGTTTGCCACGCTACTGTCAACAGCTCAAAGCTTGTTTGGGCAACTCGCGTCATTACAGATATCCTCTTCAGATTATTTCCGGCATTTTTTACAGCAAACTCAAAATAATTAACATCTGCCACATGTTTTGTTATCTCATTAAGAGCATAAGAAACCCAGTGATCTCTAAATCTAGTGTAGTCCTTCTCAATAAAATTTTCCACTGCATGTTTTGCACCGTTTAGATATTTTTCATATCCGGTATAAGCATACGCACGAACAAGCGCAAACGTCGCCTCGCCATCATAATATATCGTACGAAATGCATCCAATGGCTCAAAATCAGGATATCCCAAAATATGGAAAAACACCCCTGTTCTGCGGTTCTGCATTTCTAGTATCCCATTTGCCAAGGCCTTGACAAGACGACTATACTTATCCGTCTCAAAAACTTCCATATACTCAACAAGCATAATGACAGCCAGAGCATTGCCACCAAGCTTCAGTTCATCTGATTTCCTCTCAATTACAAAAGCGGTAGTATCATCCCTATAGGTAATAAAACCGTTTTTCAAATATTCGATTGCTGCAACTATCCTGTCGGCTAAGCCGGCATTTTTTTTGACACTGTATAACTTTATCAAGCTCCATACTGAGCCTGCATGGCGAAGTATATTGTAATTATCTATCTCATTATCATAAATTGGATAATATCCATACACAAACTCACCATCTGGCTTAATCATGCTATCTAAATAGTCATAAGCACTTTCCGTAATAAAAGAAACCACGCTCGGGTTAACTGGCTCTATAATCCTTCTTCCACAGGCTGGCCCTTTGCCAAACAGTTCATAAATTTCAAGCTCATCGTCACAGAAAAACCCTGCTGTTGAAAAGACAATAATCTTTTCAGGTAAGGACGTGACCTTTATACCATCTCTTGCGCTTTGGTATTTATTTATATTATCATGATCTAAAACCACAGAGTAGTGGTCAAAAGTCCTATTTAAAATTTCCTTTTCTGTGTAATAGTTAATCAGCTTGTTACCATTTATTTCTCCTTCAAGAAAAGCAACATCAAACTCCGAGTCCATGGCAATCCCTTCCCTGAAAAAATACCTGTGGTGCACCTTAATAAGCTCTTTGTTCAAATCTGTGGTCCTTATATTTTTTGCAGAATTGACTATGTCTGCTTTTGCCCATTTGATATTAAACTTGCGCCTTTCGATTATCGCAGTAGCTGCCTGTTCAGCGCTATCCCAAGCATCAATTAGTGTATTTCCCACGCCTTTTACAACACTGGCACGTTTTCTTGCATCACAGAGTGAAAGAAATACTGCATACTGGTTTCTAAACGCTACACTGCTAGACATGTTTGCCTCAATTTCATTTGCTATAGTGTCATCTCTGAAAATGTGTCGATACAGCAAATTGATATGTTTATTTTTTGTTGACGATGTTCTCACCTTTACTCCCTCTTTTGCCAAAGTTTTTTCTTTAATAGTGTCCGTATTTACCCCTCTATTGTTGCAATATGGGCATTTAGTATAATCAAAGTCATAGTCTCTACCACAATACGAACACTTAGATTGTAGCACCCCATCATCCGAGAAATGTGATAATTCTGTTTCCGCATATACATTAGAAAACACCTGTGGTGCCTTTTCAAATTTCATCATAAGATCCAGTGCTTTTTCAAGATCACTGTCCAAAACATAAATACCCTGCATCTGTCCAAAATCACGTCTGCCAATAAAAACTCCCATTACTTCCACGAGATATAGTATCTTATAATCGTCAAGGATATCATGAAGCCATACCCTATGCATAACTGTTTGCTTTGGCGTATATTTACCCGACTTGATTAATTTTATACGACTAATAGGCTCTTTTTCTCTAGACTTTGGCAACGTGGAATATGCCATAAGATCGGCATCGGCACTTTCCAGCAACGAGTCGTCATCGGCTGGTCTGTATACAAATTGTCTGTATTTTACTACATTTTTTTTTGTCATCATCGTGAATTTTCTCCATTAACTTTGCGTTTTCTTTTCGTCTCTAAATCCACACACTGGGCGATATGTACTTCTTTTCATATCGCCCAGTATATTTCTAGCCTATTAGCTGTTTCCGTTAATGAACATAAGTACCTATGTTTTCACATTGCCCACTCGCACATATTTTTAGATTAATCTTTTTTATCTTTTATTATTGCTTCTAATGCACTTCTTTGACGCTTGATTAGAAGTGTTAAACCTCCAGTTGCAAGAATTGAGGTGGCAAGCCCCACTGATAACAGGCTTGTATTATCAGTTAACCCCGTTTGAGGCATCATTCCTAAAGGCACATCTTCGTCTTCAAAAGTGGTTTCATCAGATTCTGCGTCTTCTCTTACAGCCAGTGCGCCCCTAACAAGAAGCTCCGGAAATTCGTGCAGCGGAACAGAGGTCTCTTCAAACGCTTCTTCTTCTGTTGCTCCCTCTATAGCACTTTCTGTAAATTCATACAATGGAACAGAGGTATCTTCAAAGTCTTCGGTAATAGTAGTCTCGTCGTCATTATTATCGGTGATAGTTGTTTCATTGTTATTATTGTTGCCGTCGTCATCGTCATCGTCGTCGTCGTCATCGTCGTCATCGTCGTCATCGTCATCGTCATCGTCGTCGTCATCGTCGTCGTC
>Ga0209755_10002535_pt1 | contig 25011 bp, 22 predicted proteins | sample TergutCo191P1_FD_187301 | JGI IMG/M metagenome (GOLD analysis project Ga0209755, IMG submission 187301) | Cornitermes sp. P1 segment gut microbial communities from Petit-Saut dam, French Guiana - Co191P1 (SPAdes) (version 2) | ecosystem: Host-associated > Arthropoda: Insects > Digestive system...
CAAATCTTTGGTTAAAGCAATACAGCGGCTTAAATGTCCGCCGCCTTTACCAGGCTCGCAGCAGGGAACAATTAATATTTGACCGCTTAACATCAGTGAAAAATCTCCAAATATTTTTTTATTATTATATCACCATTATATCTCTGTGACTCATTTTTTAAAAGGTCATATAAATCCTTTGCTCTTTCAAAATCTTCCTGTGTGTCTATTGTTAAGCGAATGTCAGGAAAACGCCACTGTTCAGGAGCCTCAGGGCGATGAACTTTGAACTTTGCGGGATTATTATACAAATGGGGGCAGACATGTTCACGTTCAAAGGCGTTGGCGTCTTTTGCCGCTAAAAGGAGAGCGGAGGCGGCGACAGATTCAACGCCCGCGCCGTAGGGGAGATTTAAATATCCTGCGTAATCGGCGTTTAAAGAAACAGCTTCGCTGTTGATAGCTTCGGCGGCGTCTGCGAAAACAAAGGGGTTGTCGCCTGTTGCCCTGATAACCCTGTTTATCGAATATTTTCGTATAACCTGACAATAGCGTTCAAGCACATCTTCTTTTGGTCCCGCGAAAATTTTAAAACCACATTCTGCGGCAATCGGCTCAAAGGCGGAAAGAGAATCTTCTGAGCAGGCGAGTATTCTATCGTCCGCTTTGACATGGTTTAACGCTTCCATTACGTGAAATAATATTGGTTTGTCTTCGATGTTAAGCAATGCTTTGCCGGGAAGTCTTGTAGAATCGATTCTTGCCTGTAAGACGATAGCTGTCATTTTTATTCGCCTTTTTCCTGCGCGTTCCACTTGTTAATTACAGCGCGCGCGTCAGACTTCCAGCGATATTTATTTATTGTTACCCATTTTCTTACTTCTTTAAATTCATTACGAGCGCTGATAATATCTTCTCCTGATTTTAATAGAAAGCCGGGGAAGCGGTATAGCGGCAGATGAGCGTGATCGTTACGGAATACAGGCGCGATATTTTTTAAATAAAAACGTTTATAACTTTCTCCCTGTGAATAATCTTCCAAAGGTAACTCATTTTCGTACGCCAATTTAAAATGTAGGTTTAATGAAATCTCCTCACCCCACAGATGAGCGCGAAAGCCAAAATCCATTAGCTGCCAATGAGTTTGTTTTAAAGTGGTGTCAAAGCCGCCTGAGTTTATAAAGCGCTGTCTGTCATAAATGCCAATTCCGTCAAATGGATACAGGCTTAAATCACTTTCATTCTGGCCATCAAGAAAAAAGGTGCGTATTTTTCTATTTTTTGTCATAGGCGCGATTAGCGAAGGAAGCGCCTCATAGTTGGAATTCATTATTAGCGGGATTGTGCACAATCTTTTAAAACCGGTATTTTTTTCTTTGTCGTTAGTTTCATCATGGCTTACGCTTAGCCGTTCCGCCATTCTTCTGGCTGTTCCGCCCGCGATTATTTTCATATCGCTTCGTAAAACAAAAAAGAGGGGTGATTCAATTTCGGAAGCGGCAAGGTTTATTTGTTCGCCGAAATTTAATTCTTTTTCCGGCAAAATGAAACGCGCAAAAGGGAAACGTCCCGATAATTCTTCGATATCATAATGAGGAGCGCAGGATTCTATCGAGATAATATTATCAAAGCCTGTTTTTTCGAGTTCCTGGAAAAACGCTCTTCTTGGCAGCCCCGGAGGATTAAGCACAACAGCAGAGATTCCCGTGGAAGCGATGCGCTCCTTTCCGCCGACTGCCGTATAGGGGGTGATTATTTCATTAAAAATTGTAGGTATAATACTCATCGCAGGCAGCGCACATCCCTGTATATGATTTTTTACATTGTTCCAGATAAAACTTGTTCCCGTTTTCCCAGATAGCGTCAAGGGAATCCGCGAATACATTTCCAAGAACCAGATTTTTATCACCTTTAATTGACGCGAGGTTTTCCCTGCAAAGGGGAACAGTACCATCGATTAAAATCGGCATATCCCTCATTATATGCCAGCAACATTGACGTGTAACAGGGGATATATCGGAAGCCTGCTTTTTTTCCATGCTGCCGCAGAAATCATCGTATTTTTGAATGATGATATTTTTATCGCCCTTGGGTGAAGCGTCCTTCCAGTAACGGTAGAATTTTTCTGTGTCTTCCTCACTGCCTTTTACGCGAACAGCTTGCGCATAACAATCATTGGGGAATAACTCAAACAATTTTTTTGCGCAGGAGACAGCTTCGGCAAAACCCGCGCCGCGTGATTGCGCGTAGATTTGCGGATCATTTGTATCAAGCGAGATTATCCAAGAAAGCGGCGGCAGAGAATTTACTCTTTTCGCGGCGCTCGCTTTTTTAGCGAGTTCTGAAATTTTTTCCAGTTCTTCGTTTTTCCAGCCAAGTCCTGATGTTTCGATTATTAAGGCTAACTCAGGATGAGAAAGTACTTCTTCTATTAATTTAATTTTTTGCGGATGTAAACTTATTTCACCCCATAAAGAGAGGTCGATTACAGCGTCACCTGAAAACGCAATAATTTTTTCCAGGAGGGAAGTAAATTTTTCGCTGTCCATAAAATCTTTGCGCTCTTGCGAATCTGTAAACAATGGATAGGGGCATATACCGCATTTTTGGGGGCATCCGCCGTAAACTTGAATTGGGAAGAAACCGGGCAGTGTTCTAAGAATTTGCGGCTGTTCTTCCACAATGCGCTCGACATCGGCGGCACTAGGAATTTTACTGCCCGCCGCGGAGTAGAAGTTTTTAAGGAGCGCGAGGTTACGTTTAGAGTCAGCGCAAAGATTGATTCTGTGGCAGCGTAAATCTACAGCGGAAATCTCAGCCTCGATATCAAAGGCGTTTATATCTTTTTGAATAACAGAAAAAAGCATGTCTCGTTCGACTTTTCCGTCATCGTCACCTAATATGCGAGCGAGAATTCCGGCAGTTCCCGCGGAGAGGATTTCAGGGGCAAGCCCGAAGGGGTAGCCGTCGGCATAGGAATACTCGGCTGAAAAGCCTGAGTGCCGTTCCATTAAGCTGCCTGCGAGGGCAGGGTCGAGGAATGGGCAATCGGCGAAGGCGAAATAAATGTGGTCAAATCCTTCTTGCAGCTCCGCCATCTTTAAAAGTACGCTTTTTTTTGTCCAATTATCGTTTTTTATAACATCGATATCTTTTAAAAAGGATAAATCGCTATTAGGGGAAGCGAAAACAACGGTTTTTCCGACACCCGGGAAGCCGGAAGCCCGTTCTATAGCCATTTGCAAAGAGTTTTTGTCGTTAATTATGGGTTCAAAAGCCTGCTTTAATATATCGCCGGCATATAAAACTAATAAATTATTCATACTTTTCCATTATCGGCTGAATCTTTTTTGTTGTATATAGGCTCGGCGGGCGGGGACGATAGATTGACAAAAGAACTCACACGGAGGCGCAGAGGATATGGATACAACAATCTTAACCCTAATCCTATTTTGTTAATTGGTATACAACTTATTAAAATCGAGACTAAAGCAGAATGTTGTTTCTAATCCCTCCTTCAAACCTTCGGTTTGCGGATCCGTGAGAACCTCTTCTGTTATCTAATTCTTTTGTTATTCGATTTTTAATAAATTCCAGATTTTGGGGCTTTCTTGTCCGACGCGCCAGAAACCAACGGCGTTTATATCCATGGATTTATACATAACCAAGCGGGCGGAGACCGAATACTCGTCTTCGTAATATACCTTAACTGTAACATCAGGTTTGTATTCAAAAGTTGGTATGCCGTTATCGTGTTTGATGTCTTTAACATGATGCGTATTAATTAATTTTTCTATTGTTGGAAAAATGAGCGCGCGCGAATGATTTTGGCTTTCCCACGCGCGTCCGTATAGGGGAATACCCATGACCAATTTTTTCTCGCCTATCGCGCGCATTGAATGGCTCGCGACGCTGCGGCACCAGCGCAGGGAAGCGACAGGGCCGGGAGGGCCTCCGCCCCAGTGCTCGTCATAGGCCATGACAAAAATTTTATCCGCGAGCGGAGTTATTATTTCATAATCATAAACATCATTCTGGAATTTTCTTGGGCGGCCGTAAAGACAAACAGAAAATATTTTTTCTGCTGGCAGCCCCTGTTTTAACTCTCGCAGGAAGCTTAAAAAAGCCTCGCCCGATCTTGAAGGTATGTTTTCAAAGTCGATATTTAAGCCGTCAAAATTCCTTGTCGCTGTTATTAAATCGCTTATTAATTGCCTGCGCTGCGGGCTTCCCGGAAGAAGGGTAAAGTATGTGAGGGCGTAGTTGCCGCAAGTTACTACAAGATGCACCCTGCCTGTAAAGGAAGCGAGATTTTGCCGCTTGGGAACATTGGCGAGGCTTCCGTACATATCAACCTCAGCTCCAAAATACCCGACATCGGTAAGCGGTATTTCCTTTTTCAACGCGGCTTCCTGTCCGGCTATTACATAGCCCCACACTTCTTTAAATGTTGTTACCGGTAGTTTGTTACCTGTCTCTTGAATAAAGGGGAGGATTTCTTCGACAGGAACGAGGTTTTCGTCTTCTTCCGCGATTGTCGCGGTTTCGGAAGTTTTGCAGTTACCCAGTATGATTAATAACAGCACAGACAGGAAGAGAATGCGTTTCATATTAAGATTATCGGTAGATTTTACCACACGGAATAGCTAAGCCGCGGCTGGCCAAGTGAGCCATGTGGTATCAAAAATAGAGCCATGTGGATCTTCCTTTTTTTTATAAAGTATGGGGATACTGGAACAATGAGTCTATATTTGGAGGTTTTTTTATGAAAAACTTGTTCAGCGCGTCAAAGACGCGTCAGTTCGGTATTATTGCTCTTGTGGCAATAATGGGATTTGGGGTAATGGCTTGCGGCGGTAATTCATCAGACGGTGATAAAAAACAAACAGACGCGCTTCCGTCAGAAACAACATTCTCGGTTAAAGGCGAATTCGATGACAAGAAATTCAGCCTTGCCAACGCGGAAAATTATACACGCGCGGCAGTTAGCGCGGAAAGTTACGCTATCGCCGGAGAACTGGAAGACGGCGCTATTATCTTTCGCCTTAGCGGAACTTATGATCCTGTCGCGCGAAACTACACAGCTTCCGCGGCTTCATCGATGATACGTTTTTCTATTAGCGGCGCCTTTAATGAACAAGGCGATTCTCTTGGTTCAACCGCGACCGTACTTACCAAAGATGGCGATAATTGGACAGCGGTTTCTTTTGTTGTAACAGAGTCTAATACAGTTACCTTTACCGCGACAGAAATCGCGCCTGAATATGACGGAGGAATTCCTGAGTGGGCAAGAGGCTGGTGGAGATACAGCGGGTTTGGTTTTAGCTCCAAGGTTCTTTTTTCGCAATGGGCTTTCATGGAAGAATATTCATATGTTGATGATGGCAAAACAATTATACAAACATTAGCGGCTTCCATAATTGAGACTGAAAATAAAGGCGCTTACTGGGATGTAATTGCCGGTTATCCGGTTTATATAGGAAGCAGAGAACAATTAGAAGCCGCGGCACTTGCTTTTTTAACAAGTAAAGGTCTTACAGGCACAAAACTGGATGAAAATCCATGGGGAAATATGCCTAACTTGCCTGAATTTTATTATTGTGTTTCTATTCTTGAAGATGATATTAATGGAGGAACGTTTTTAATGTTTTTCGGACATTTTCCAGATTCTATTCTAACTCAAGTAGGTCCTAACGAATATGAAAGTAACAGCGAAATTTGGGATGCAATTAATGAAGAGCTATATAGTAATTCCGAAAAATATCCGGCTACTGTCGGAGGTAAAGCGGCGTTGGAAGCTTTTATCGCTAAAGCGTTATCAGACAAAAGTCTTACAGCGACAAAACTTGATGAAATGCCAATTTTTGAATCTGTAGAAGTTCCTGAAGGTATCTACTATTTTTACGAAAACGGTGAAATTTGGTGGAATTATGGCCCTGGAGATGGCGGATATAATGAAGCGATAATGAATTAACTTGCTAAATACCAGATGGAGTGGTGGAACACAAACTTCCTGGAAAATTATTTAATAAAGCATGGTGTTACAGCGCAAACTAAATTCGCGAAAATTAAAGCTGTATTCAGCGATAATAACACAAAGATGACAGTATCGAATTACTATACAGGTGATTATGAAACGGCATGGGACACTTTAACGGAGGCAAAAGCGGCAAGTACTATTTTAGTAGATCCTGATTCTCCTGATATAACGCTTACACGTTAATTTTCTATAGTTAAAAGATTTTATAAATCCAAGTCCCGGTGTCGAAAGATGCCGGGATTTTTTTTATGAGGTGGGGTGGGAAAGCGTCAGTCACCATGATTGCATAGTATTGACAAGTAAGCTTGGGAATGTTTATATTGTTAATATCCTCTGAAAGAGGCGGTAAGGAAGAAATAATGCTTGCAACGTATCGGCTTAGAGCCGATGAAATAACTATTAACTTTCTCAAGAGTATTCAGGATAATTATCAAAATAAGGAAATTGAAATAACAATTCAAGATGTAGAGGATGAAACCTCATATTTATTAAAATCCGAAGCAAATTGTCAACATTTATCCAGAGGTATAGAAGAAATACGTAGTGGTACGTCCTTGCGTGTTATGACAGTTGAACAACTTGATAAAATGGCCAATGAATGAATATTGCTTTTACAAGTGAAGCGTTTAAATCATTTACTGAATGGTCGATGAATAACAAGCAAATTTACAAGAAAATAGTATCGCTTATTATTGATATTTGCCGGGATCCTTTTTCTGGAATTGGTAAACCAGAGCCGTTAAAACATGAGTTATCAGGTTATTGGTCACGGAGAATAACTGCTGAGCATAGGTTAGTATACTCATTCGATAATGACACTGTCAAAATAATCTCCTGTGAATACCACTATTAAAAAATTAGAATCTTTTCTTCTCTGCCCATAGGCCAAGAGCGGGGTTAGGCACAAAGAAAACGCGCTCGTCTCGCAAAGTGTTAAAGCCCGGGTCGAGTTTAGTAATGTCGTACCTTGCCTGCGTTTCTTTTAAATCGCCCCACTGGAAACCGACAGATTCAATTTCATGGCGTGTTACTTTGTTGCCGGGGCAGTATCGGATAGTAAAGCGGTTCTCGCTGGAGCCGTGTATCAAGTGGGCGGCTGCGCTGAGGTTTCTACCAAGTTCAGCGTCAGATTTTGCCTTGGCTAAGATTTCCTTTCCGGGGCGGTAGCCATGTTCGCGAATAAGGGAATCAATACCAGCGTCTTCACCGAAGCGTTCTAGAGCGGGAGCGAGTATTATTAGCTCGCCGCCGTCAGCTATAAGCATGCGTGTGCGATAAATAGCCTTGTTTCCAAGCCATGTTGTGCGGTATTCCTCGGGTTCAAGGTATACAACCGCTTTGTTAACCGGCTCGTTCATCAAGTTAACATTAACTTCCCTTGATAAAGCGGCGGCTTTTTCAAAACACTCGCGTCCAAAACCAATGTAAAGCCCGCGTACAGCGAGTGAGCCGCGCTCCTTACCCGCCGCTTCGGCTTCCGTTTCATCGAGCGCTGATACTACAGTTAAGACCCAAAGGATAGGCGGGAGATCATTGCCAAAGCGGTTTAAGGCTTCGTCAAAGAGAGCGCGCACAGGTGTGTCGGCTCTCCCCATTATGCGTTCCATACCGTAAGCCGCTCCCGCGAAGTGGCTTTTATCTATCGCTTCCTTGCCGCCGGTGCCAACAAAAATATTTTTACCGTGGTTTGCCATTCCGGCGACTTCGTGAGGAACAACCTGTCCAATGCTGATAGCCAGCGAAAAATCGCCGCTGCCGTTACCGTCTTTTTTTAAAATTTTATTAACCTGGGCGGGGTAATCGTATCGAACAGCGCCACCTGTCGCTTTTTCTACAAAATCTTCTTCGATGCGTCCAAGTTCTGTTACATCGTTTCGCCAGTCATGAACAAGAAATTTTTCTTTTGGAGTCGCTCCGAACATTCGCGTAAGCTCCGCGTCATTCATTGCCATGTGAGTGCCAAGAGCGGGAAGAATGGCGCCGAGTTTATCGGCAAGTTCGCGCGAGGCGAGCTCTGTAAAAAAACCGGCGCGCGAATGGAAACGGGTAATATCAGGCGGCAGAATAATTACCTTGCCGGAATTTTTTATATCTGAGAGGGCGTTCGAAAGCGCGCGGCAGAATCGCTCTTCCATTTCCTGATTAGATAAATCTTTATCCGCGCCGCCAAGCGCTACATAGGTTTTCTCTATCATGGACACACCTCTTTTTTCCATGATAGCATAAGTAAATAACGAGGAGTAGTCATGGGTAATGCAGATATCGGCTTAATAGGCTTGGCGGTGATGGGAGAAAACCTGGTTCTCAATCTGGAAAGCAAGGGTTTTTCTGTCACTGTTTTTAACCGCACCACATCCAAAGTTGACGAGTTTGTAAGCGGCAGAGGCGCCGGGAAAAAAATTACAGGCACTCACAGCTTAAAGGAATTCGCCGCCTCTCTTGCCTCTCCGCGCAAGGCGATGATCATGGTTAAAGCAGGGCAGGCTGTTGACGATACAATCGAGCAGCTTTTAGAAGTATTAGAAAAAGGCGACATTATCATAGACGGAGGCAACTCCAATTATCAGGATACAATCAGGCGTACTTCTTATGTAGAATCTAAGGGGCTTTTGTACATCGGAACAGGAGTTTCAGGCGGTGAAGAAGGCGCGCTCAAAGGTCCCTCAATTATGCCCGGCGGTTCTCCCGGCGCGTGGACTTCTGTTAAGCCGATGTTACAGGCAATCTGCGCGAAGGTAGAGAACGGCGTTCCGTGCTGCGATTGGGTAGGCGAAAACGGCGCAGGGCACTTTGTAAAAATGGTGCATAACGGTATCGAATACGGAGATATGCAGCTTATATGCGAAACATACGATCTAATGAAAAACGCGCTTGGTCTTTCTTATGAAGAAATGGGAGATGTCTTTGAGGAATGGAACAATGGCTCCCTCGGAAGTTACTTAATCGAAATTACAAGAGACATTCTTCGCTACAAAGACAGTGACGGAAAACCTCTGGCAGAAAAAATACTCGATACAGCCGGGCAGAAGGGGACAGGCAAATGGACAGGCATCGCGGCTCTTGAATTTGGCGTTCCATTAACTTTGATAGGCGAGGCTGTTTTTGGACGCTGCCTTTCCGCTGTTAAAGATGAACGAGTGAGAGCGTCAAAGGTATTTACTTCTCCCAAAATTAATTCTCCTTCTGATAAAAAGGCTTTTATCGAAGACCTTGGAAAAGCGCTGTACGCGTCAAAAGTTGTTTCTTACGCTCAGGGTTATTTATTAATGAGAGAAGCAGCCAAAGAATATAAATGGAACCTAAATTACGGCGGAATCGCTTTAATGTGGAGGGGCGGCTGCATTATCCGCTCGGTCTTCCTTGGAAAAATTAAAGAAGCTTTTGATAAAAAACCAGATTTAGAAAATCTTTTACTTGACCCCTTCTTTACAAAAATTATCGAAGACGCGCAAGTGTCATGGAGAAGGGTAGTTGCCTCTGCTGTCCAAAACGGTATTCCGACACCTGCCTTTGCAAGCGCGCTTTCATATTTTGACGGATACAGGAGCGAGCGTTTGCCCGCTAATCTTTTGCAGGCGCAGAGGGATTATTTCGGCGCGCATACCTATGAGCGTTTAGATAAACCGCGCGGAGAATTTTTTCATACCAATTGGACCGGACATGGCGGAACCACAAGCGCCAGTACTTATGTTGTATAAAAATCCGCCATGTCCAAGGACATCCGGCGGAACCACAAGCGCCTCCACCTATGTTGTGTAATAGTTCACCTTTTATTATTATGCTCTTTTATTCGGAATGATATTATGCGATAATTAAATAATTAAATGGAAGGGATTTTTCGTTTTGAAGACCATTTTTATAGTAGATGATAATAATGTTAATCTCATCGCGGCAGACGAGGCCTTGTCGAATCATTACAGGGTGTATACATTCGCGTCAGCCGAAAGCATGTTTGAGATGCTGGAAAAAATAAAACCGGATTTAATCCTGCTTGATATATTAATGCCAAAATATGACGGTTTTGAAACTATTAAAACATTAAAATCAAACGGACGTTTTCTTGATATTCCTGTAATATTTCTTACAAGCAGAAATGACGAAGGAACAGAATCGCAAGGCTTCGCTATGGGAGCTGTCGATTTTATTTCTAAACCATTTTCCAGGCCGGTTCTTTTAAACCGCATTAATACTCATTTAGGTATCGAAAATATTATTCATGAACGCACCAACAGTTTAAAAAGACTTAAAAACGGACTTGTAACCGTTTTAGCGAACATGGTAGAACGGCGCGACATGATGACTGGAAGCCATGTAGAACGCACAACAAGATACATAAAAATACTTTTAGATAAAATGCTGCGTCATAAAGTTTATTACGAGGAATTAATTCAATGGAATATTGAAACCGTTATTTCATCAGTCCGCCTGCATGACATAGGCAAGATAGCTGTTTCTGATATTCTTTTAAATAAAAAAGGATCTTTTACTTCTGAGGAATTTGAGAGAATGAAGATGCACGCTTCGGAAGGCGAGGGCATTATCGAAGATATAATTACAGAATCAGGCGACGGTTTTTTCCTGCAGCACGCTAAATTGTTCGCCGGGTATCATCATGAACGCTGGGACGGATCAGGTTACCCGCATGGTCTTAAAGGCCTGGAGATTCCTTTGCAGGGAAGAATCATGGCGGTTGTTGATGTTTACGACGCGCTTGTGTCCAATAGACCATACAAAGAAGCCTTTGATCATAAAAAAGCTGTGGATATTATCAAAGAAGGAAGAGGAACCCACTTTGATCCAAGCATTGTTGATATTTTCCTTGAGTATGAGAATGATTTTTATAAAATATTGACGGAAGAAAGCGAATAAATTGTTTTTGCATATAAGGCCGTTACAAAACTTACCGGGTTTTATGACAAGCTATGTGTCTAATAAATTTTTGTGAGACAGGTTTAAAATTTTCTAAATAAAGTGAACGAGAGAAAAACTCAACATCAATGGGAAGATCGACTATTATTTCTAAATTTCTTTTTTCGCTTTCCTCAATAATTTTTGATAAAAGAGTTTTTCCCAAACCTAAACCTTGATATTCCGGTTTTACTTTTAATATATCAATATGAAAAACAGTATCGATTATTTTTCCTTTTATTGATCCTGCCGCTTCTCCATTTATGTTTTCGGCAACAAAGGCAAGACAAGAATCTATTCCGCTTTCTTCTGTTTCTTTTATAAAAAAATCTTCCAATACTAATGATGATGTATCCTCAGGTTCGCTTCCTACAGGAGAAAGCCCCCATTCTTCTCTTAACGCATTGTACCAAAGATAAATTATCTTTTTCATTTCTGTGCCTTTGTAGTTAAACCACATTTTTTCTATCTCGGGGTATTGCTCAAGCGCGTTTCTAAAGGCGCGGAATACGCCTTTGTTCCTGTTTAAAGCCTGCGCGAGTTCGTGGCGGGCGACAGGGTTTTTAAGAGTCGCGGAGAATTTTTCCATTAAGCGGTACCCGTCGTTGGGAAGCCATCGCGGCAGAGTGATAAAGCGCTCTTTATTTTTCTCCATTTCTTCTTCCAAGTCATATTCCGCTTCGTTATTAAGGATATCGATAATTTTTCTTTCCTGAGTATCAAGGAAGAAGTCACCGTCCTGATTTTCCATGTAAAAGAGTATCTGGTCTAAAAGGATATTGTCCATCTCGAATAGCATATTGGCATTATAGCATAAAAATTAAAAAAAGGTTAATATTACGGCATGGAAACAATGAAAAGAACAAAAACCTGCGGAGAACTTAGAAAAAACGACGCGGGAAAAAATGTAATTTTAAACGGCTGGGTGCATCGCAAAAGAAACCACGGCGGAATTTTCTTTATAAATATCAGAGACCGTTATGGCATAACGCAGGTTACGATAGACACGGAAAAAAACGTAGAACTCGCGTCTATTTGCGATGAGCTTCGTAACGAATATTGCATCGCGATCGAAGGAAACGTAAGCGCGCGCCCGGACGACATGATTAACGCGTCAATGGAAACAGGCGAGATAGAAGTTTTAGCGTCTAAGCTCGTTATTCTAAACAGGAGCGAAGTACTGCCTTTCCAAATCGACGAAGAAAGCAAGGCGAATGAGGATCTTCGTTTAAAATACCGTTACCTCGATCTTCGCTCAAATGGAATGCAGGAGAGAATCAAATTAAGAAGCCATGTCACCTTCGCCGTCCGCGAATGGATGACACAAAGCGGCTTTTACGAAATAGAAACGCCTACCTTTATTAAATCAACGCCTGAAGGCGCGCGCGATTATCTTGTGCCTTCGCGCTTGTATCCCGGTAAATTTTACGCTCTCCCTCAGTCGCCGCAGTTGTACAAGCAGATTTTAATGGTGTCCGGTTTTGATAAATATTTCCAAATAGCGCGCTGTTACCGTGACGAAGATTCGCGCGGCGACAGGCAGCCTGAGTTTACGCAGATTGACGTAGAGATGTCCTTTGTTTCAAGGGACGATGTTTTAACGATGACAGAAGGCATGATGAACCATGTCTTTAAAAAGGTAATGAATGTTGAGCTTCCAAAAACATTCGCGCGCCTGTCGTGGGAAGAAGCGATGGAAAGTTACGGTAGCGACAAACCCGATTTACGCTTTGACATGAAGCTGATAAATTTTAACAACTATGTAGAAGCGAGCGGCTTTCAGGCATTCAAGGACGCGTTATCCGTTGGCGGAGCGGTAAAAGCCTTACTCGTAAAGGGTAAAGCAGACTATTCGCGCAAGCAAATAGAAGAATTGGAAGCGCACGCTAAGATTTATAAAGCCAAGGGCATGGCATGGATGAAGGTTACAAACGGCGCGCTTGAAGGCGGAGCTTCTAAATTTTTCGCGGATAACGCTAAAGCTGTTTTAAGCGGTTTAAGCGCGGAGGAAGGCGATTTAATTTTAATGATAGCTGACGCGAAACGCGGCATCGCGAATACCGCGTTAGGCGCAGTGCGTTCAAGGCTTGGAAAAGATTTGGGTCTCGCGGAAGGCGGCAAATTTGAATTTGTGTGGATAGTAGACTTCCCAATGTTTGAATACAACGAAGATGAAAAAAAATGGGAAGCGGCGCATCACCTTTTTACATGGCCTCAGGACAAGTATCACGAAACAATGGAAAGCGACCCGGGTTCTGTTAAGGGCGACCTTTACGATCTTGTTTTAAACGGTTATGAGCTTGCCTCAGGTTCAATTCGTATTCATGATTCAGAAATGCAAAAACGCGTGTTTAAAATCGCCGGCATAGATATCGCGGAAGCGGAGAAAAAGTTCGGCTTTTTAACGGAAGCTTTTAAATACGGAGCGCCTCCTCACGGCGGCATCGCGCCCGGTTTGGATCGTCTTGTAATGCTCATGGCAGGAAGCACTTCGCTAAAAGATGTGATTGCCTTCCCCAAGAATTCCTTCGCGGTAAGCCCGATGGACGACTGCCCCTCAGAAGTGGCTCAAAAGCAATTAGACGAACTGCGAATAATAATCAAAAAGGAAGAATAGGAAATTATTTTTCATGTTCTAGTTTGAGCGTAATCGTTGGTGAATCGCAGACTTCGCTCGGTCCAAAGTATTGAATGGCTCCCGGGAACATAAAGCAGGTTCTTTCAGCCCATGTATCGCGCTGTTTAGAGAACGCTTTAAAGGGTTTGCCGTCAAGTTCAACCAATGCTTTTTTAATTACCGGCTTTCTGGCTCCGTGGCGTTGCTCCATGTTCATCATCATTGTTAGGGGTACGCCGCCCGCTATCCATTCATGCGCTGGAGCGATTAAATTCCTTACGCTGCTTAAGTATCCTGTAAAACCTGACGCGATCAAAATAAAGGCGCTGTAGCCAAGGGAGTAGCAGTAGTCCGCGTCAAAGTTTGAGGGGGAAGCGCATCTTCCTTCGTAACCGAAGAAATGCGTCTGGTAGCTGAACTTTCCGCTGTAAAGTTTTTTTTCTTTTAAAGCGGCAAGCCTTTTTTCTACCATGCCGACAAGAAGTTTTTCTGTTTCTATGCGCGAGACCTGCACATTGCCGTGAGGATCCCTGTCCATTAAAAATTGCTGGCCGATTTCCGGCGGAAGCGATTGAAGTATGCTGTATGAATCTTCTGTTATTCTGCTTGATAACCAGTACAGTTGATCTATAAAATTTGTAACGACAGCAAATGATTTTTCTTCTTTGGCTATCGCGTCGTTGAGTTCTTCGATTAATTTTCTAATTTCCGGCACAAACTCAACTAAGCCTTCGGGAATCAATACAACGCCGAAGTTGTCGCCGTTATCCGCTCTCTTCATTATTGACGCGCAAATTTGGTCAACTATTTTATCGAGAGATGTGCCCTTAGCTTCGACTTCTTCGGAGACAAGGCAGATATTCGGCTGAGTCTGAAACGCGCATTCAAGGGCGATGTGGCTCGCGGCCCTGCCCATGAGTTTTATAAAGTGCCAGTATTTTTTCGCGCTGTTTGTGTCCCTGCAAAGATTTCCTATTAATTCCGAGTAAGTTTTGCATGCTGTGTCAAAACCGAATGAGGTCTCGATATATTCGTTTTTTAAATCTCCGTCTATTGTCTTGGGGCAGCCTATTACCTGCGTTGACGAACCGTTCGCGAGGAAATATTCAGCTAACAGAGCGGCGTTTGTGTTTGAATCGTCGCCGCCGATTACGACAACGGCGTTAAGCTCAAGTTTTTTTACTGTTTCTAAAGAGGCTGCGAACTGCTCGGGTGTTTCGATTTTGGTACGGCCTGAGCCGATTATGTCAAAACCGCCTGTGTTGCGGTATTCATTGATTATTTCGGAAGTAAGGATAATTGTTTTGTTATCGACAAGCCCTGAGGGCCCGCCCTTAAAACCATAGAGGACAGAATTACTGTTCCCGTTTTTTAAACCGTCAAAAAGCCCCGCGATTACATTGTGTCCGCCGGGCGCTTGCCCGCCTGAGAGTATAACCCCTACCTTTAGTTCATGTTTAATTTTATTGTTGTTGCCTTTTTTAAAAGTAACAATCGGCTTACCATAGGTATTTTTAAATATAGCCTTTACTTCGTCTTTATCTGAAATCGCTTCTGTTGGCTCGCCTGTTTCTATAACTACATGCTCAACCGAGCCCCTCAAACATTCGGGCAGTTTTGGCTTATATTCGTAGCGTATCTCTTGTAACGCTGAAATGCTCATATCCTACTCCTGACAATATATCTTATATCTATAAGTGCAAATAAGAGGCGTCTGACTAAGTCAGATGTCTCTTACTTGCTTTTATGTCTGTTTTTTCGCAGTTTTTTCTTGCGTTTATGGGTGGCGATTTTTCGCAGTTTACGTTTTCTTCCGCAGGGCACTTAAACTCTCCTTAAAAATAGATTGTATGGCTAATATAGGGAAAACAAAGGTTTTTGTCAAGTAACCAGACCCAATACTTGTTATAAAAGCATGGAGTTTTGTGAAGCGAAACTCCAAAAAAAAGAGCGCAAGCGCTCTTTTTTTACATCTCCACGGGGAATCGAACCCCGGTTGCCGGGATGAAAACCCGGTGTCCTAACCGCTAGACGATGGAGACAATTAATGTCTACGGCGAATATATAAAAATCATTAAAAAATGTCAAGAGACACAGCAATAGAGGTTTGTAAAAAATACTTGACGGCTTTATAGGAAATGCTATATAATTGAATCGCGAGGCTGGAGCGGCGACGTTCCCCCCCGCAACTTACCCGGCTGTTATAGGCAGCCGGTGTTTTTTTATTTAGACAATAAATCGTCAATTTTAAAACAAATCAATTTTTCATGACCTTTAATTTTAAGGATAATTGTGCCGCTATTGAATTTGTTATAGTGAGCATAACCGCGAGTATTGTTAATATCAGGCTTATTTCTTGCGCCATACAAAGCTGACATTACCTGCTTTTTGGATAAATTTGAATTTTCTAAATTGATGAATACATTCGGAGCCTGTGAACGAGACCTTAAAAACTGTGTTTCAAGCGTATTGCTGTTCCCGCTGACATTTTTAAACTCGAATTGTAAGCCGTTGACAATGGCGTCATATTTTTTACCGCTTGCGTTTCTTATTTCCGGAACAAGATATACAGTGCTTCCATGATTACGTAATATTTGAGCATCCCTTAATTCATCTATGAAATTCGATTTATATCCTATAGGACGATTTTGAGATAAATAGATTCCATCTTCGTATTGTATCCATTTTTCGTCAGGGAACCATCTACTAGCTGCTTCTCTAGCTTTTTTTGAGTTTTTCTTTTCTTCCCTTCTTCTGCCCATACAGTCCCTTCTTTGTGTTCATTAATCAGTAACAGTCGTGAGTCCTTACCTTGAGGTAAAATCTCATACCCTATATGGGTGCGAACTCGTCATTTTGCTTTATCGAAAAACCGGGAATTTGAAAAAAAAGTGAAAAAATATGATGACTGTTTACTTTTCGCTGTCGGGTTACTTATTTCTGTGCTTTTTAATATCAATTTCCTATGCTATAATTAACCTGTAAAAAGGCCATGGGGTGAGATACCTTGGCTATGCAAGGGTAATAAGTCAAAACTTAAGCGAGGTTCAGTATTAAAATCGAACTTTTTACATTCTGCGATTTCGCGCAGGAAAACGGCGGGAAGCTCACGATTGTAGGAACCTTCGATACGATAATTTCCAGGAACTTTCCCTGCGTGCATCCCCAGCTTTCTGTCGTAATCAGGCTTCGCTTTGACCTTTGGGAATTTGGGACGCACACATTCAGAATTGAGACGCGCGATCTTGAAGGTGAGATGAGCATGGACGCAATTAACGGCAATCTGGAAGTGAGGGGAGTGGGAAACGCCTCGGCGGTTTCTCACCTTGTTTTTGGCATAGGAAACCTGCATTTTAAAAAAGCCGGGCTTATCAGTTTTGTATTATTTATTGACGACAAGGAAATTGATTCTATACCTCTGTACATAAGAAAAGGTTAATGTTGACCTAAATATCATTTCAATTTAAAATGACCCATGAAGCGAATTTCAATTTTTTTAATAATATTATTCATTTTTTGCTCTTCATGTAAAAAATATGAGGAACATTCAGCCGATCATTTTGAGCAGTTTAGCCCCGAGGGGCTTGCCGAGCTTATGGCGAAAACTGTGAGTAAGCCTCTGCAAGGGCAGACCTTTATTCCCGGAAGAACAGGCGGGACATGGAATTCTGTTATACCAAGCGATCCTAAAAGTTTTAATTATTACATAGCGGAACAGGACAATTTAACATCTAATATAGTAAGCAGAATGAATGATTATCTTCTTGATTTTGATTATCACAAACGCGAATGGGTGCCAAATATCGCTTCCGCGCGTATCGCTGTAAACGAAGCCGAGAATAAATTACAAGTTTTTTATACGCTGCGCGATGATATTTACTGGAGCTATTATAACTCTGATAAAAAAATAAAAGTAACAAGCGATGATGTTTTATTCTGGTATAACGAAATTGAAGGCGACAGCGCCTTTAACAGTTCCGGTTATACAGGACAATTTTTAAAAATGCAGGATGGAAGTGAAGCCCGCATAGCGCTTGATAAAATTGACGATCGCAATTTTGTTTTTACCTTTCCGCGCATTGTAGCAGACCCGCTTTTATCAACTAACAAGGATTTTGGACCGCGTCATATTTACGAAGAAGCGAAAAAAGCGGGCGGCGTTGAAGGCGTAAAAAATTTACACAGCGTGGCTATAGACCCAAGGACACTTCCTTCGATGGGAGAATGGTTTCTTGTAGAATATACTCCCGGGCAGAGACTTGTTTATAAAAGAAATAAAGATTACTGGAAAAAAGATTCAAAGGGCGTTTCGGTTCCGTACATGGATGAACTCGTTATAAGAATTATCCCCGAAGAAAATACTCAGCTCCTTCTTTTTAAAAACGGCGAGACCGAAAACTACGGACTCCGCCCGGAAGATTATGATTCTGTAATAAATAAATCTGACGGGAGCTATACTGTTTTTAATTCTGAAGGAGCTCTTACCGCTTCATTTTGGACATTTAATCAAAATCCTGTAAACGAGAAGAAACCGCAGTATAACTGGTTTACCAAAAAAGAATTTAGGCAGGCTATGAGCTGTCTTTTAAACCGCGAAAGAATAAACACTCAAGTTTACCGCGGGCTTGCTCAGCCAAAGCTCACGATTTTCCCTGAACCTAACCCCTACTACAACCCGGATATTTCGCTTGAATATCTTTATGACACAGAAAAAGCGATAGAACTTTTATCGAGCATAGGCATCAATATGGATAAAAGGGGAGTAATGCGCGACAGCAAGAATCGCAAGATTGAATTTAATCTTACGATAAGGTCAGAAAGTACTATGTCTCAGGATACCGCGTCTATTATAAGGGATGAACTTTCCAAGGTTGGAATAAAAGTAAATATCAGGGTTTTAGATTTTCAAAAGCAGGTTCAGCAGTTATTCGAAACTTTTGACTGGGATTCAATGATGATAGGTCTTTCGGGCTCGGGTATTTTTCCAAGCCAGGGAAGCAATGTGTATCCTTCGTCGGGGAACTTGCATATGTGGTATCCTAACCAGAAGAGCCCCGCGACAGAATGGGAAGCGCGCGTTGATTATTTGTATAACGAAGGAATGTTTTCTATCGATAAAAACGCGGCGCAAGGGATATGGGATGAGTTTCAGGCGATTTTACTCGAAGAATTGCCAATGATTTATTTAATGCGTCCGCGCGGTTTTTGGGCGATTAATAACCGCTGGGATTTAACAAATGTTTATTATGATAATATGAACGGTTCAAAAACCACATTTGTTTTTTTAAATAACTAAAGAGGTGAGAAAATGAAATCTCCAAGAGAATTAAGCATAGACATCAATCTTATTGATTTAATTGAATTGTTTGATTTGTCAACTAACGCTATGAAGTGTTTAAAAATTCTTCTCGCGAGCGAAGAAGTGCAGAGGGAACAGGAATTTGCCAATACTGTCTCTATAGTAAGGCTTGGTTATAACGACCACGGACCTGTTCACATGAGGACAGTAACATACAACGCTGTTTTAATGCTGGACCTTTTAAAAAAAGCGGGCATTAAAACCACACTGGAAAAGGATAATTGCGGTGAATTTGAAGACAGTCTTTTGGCTGTTATGCTAGCGTCAATGCTGCATGACCTTGGAATGCAGATGGGGCGGGAAAATCATGAGCTGCACAGCACAATACTCGCGCGACCGATTATAGATCACATACTGGATCAGGTGTATCACGATGATCATAAAAAAAGGATAATGATACGAGCCGTCGCATTGGAAGGAATCGCCGGGCACATGGGAAGCGTTGCAGTCTCTTCCTTGGAAGCGGGTTTAATTCAGGTTGCTGACGGCTGCGATATGACAAAGGGAAGAGCGAGAATTCCAATTTCGCTTGCCCAATCCACAGGGATAGGACATATACATCAATATTCAGCTAACGCGATAGAAGAAGTTAATATATCGGCAGGCAAGGAAAAGCCGATACGTATCGATATAAAAATGGCAAACGAAGCGGGTGTGTTCCAGATTGAAGAGGTGCTGATGCGCAAAATCGTCGGAAGCACGGCAAAGCAATATTTGGAATTATACGCGTGCGTGCGAGACGAAGACGCGAGAAGGTATATATAAGAATGTCAGCTAATACTTTTGGAACTATTTTTAAAGTAACAACATTCGGCGAGTCACACGGCCCTGCCTTGGGCTGCGTAATTGACGGATGCCCTGCGGGGATTGAATTGAGCTTAAGTGATATAGAAGCGGAACTCGCGCGCCGCCGCCCCGGAGCGGTACATGGCTCACGCGATGAAAGCGACAAGCCTGAAATTTTATCCGGTGTTTTTGAGGGTAAAACGCTGGGCAGCCCAATCGCGATTATCGTAAGAAACGAAAACCAGAATTCAAAAGATTACGCGGATATAAAAGACATTTATAGGCCAGGACACGCCGATTTCACATGGGACGCGAAATATGGTTTTCGTGATTACCGGGGCGGCGGGCGAAGCTCAGGCAGGGAAACGCTCTGCCGCGTCGCCGCGGGAGCTGTAGCGAAAAAACTTTTAAGTTTAAAAGGCATTAAAATAAACGCGAGCGCGGAAATAAATAGCAGCATAGAAGACGCGAGAGGCGAAGGCGACAGCGTAGGCGGTATTGTTAGCTGTCAAATTACAGGCCTAAGCGCCGGGCTTGGTGAACCTGTTTTTGACAAACTTGACGCGCGGCTAGCCGGCGCTATTTTGTCTATTGGGGCATGCAAGGGCATTGAGTTCGGCGCTGGTTTCGCCGCTAGCCAAATGAAGGGCAGCGAAAACAACGACCTTCCGGCGAATGAAGGCGATTTTAAATACGCTTCAAATAACGCGGGCGGCATATTGGGCGGCATTTCGACAGGGCAGGATATTGTGTTTAAGGCAGCTTTTAAGCCCACGCCTTCGATTGGAAAAAAACAAAAAGCCTATGACAAAGACGGGAATGTAAGAGAAATAGAGATAAAAGGCCGCCATGACGTATGCATAGTGCCGCGCGTCGTTGTTGTCGTAGAAGCGATGGCAGCTTTGGTACTTGCGGATTCTTTACTGTTAAACCTTTCCTCAAAAAATAATTAGTATTTTTACTTGAAATATGCCGATTTATTAATGTATAATATTTTTATATATTAATGAATTATTTGAGGTAAAATGGTGAGCGGCGAAGATCTGGAAATAACAGAGAATGTCGAAGGAAAAATGTGTAAATTTTTCGCGAAGGGCAGGGTAGATTCAAACAGCGCCGTGATTCTCCAAACTAAATTGGATAAGGTTCTAAAAGAAGGATTCGATACCATTGTTTTAAACATGGAAAAAATCGAGTATTTAAGCTCAATTGGAATTAGAATAATGCTCAAAGCGTATAAGCAGGCCTGCGATAAGGAACTCTCATTTAAAATTGAAAGCCCCTCAGAAATTGTCAGAAATGTTTTAGGAATGGTAGCCCTTAAGCAGCTTCTTGTTACATGAAAATGATCACCATTCGGGCAAAAATAATTCTAATTGTTCTTGCTTTCCTTGCCGCGATTGGAAGCGTGTTTTTTGTGTATTCTTTGTCAATCACGAAAAATTACAAAACCTTGCGTTTAAATGAAATTAAACAGCTTGCCGATTTTGAGGCGGAAAAAGTCAATAAAATAATAGCGGAAATAGAAAGAAGCGCTGTTTTTTACGCTCTGGGCGGGAGGATTACTTACGAAACGGGCTATAAAGAATTAGGTGAAATGCTGTCGGTTGAATACCTCAGCAGTTTTCCTGTCGTTGTGGGAGCCGGTTTTTGGTTTGAGCCGTATCAGTTTAATAAAAGACAAAGACGCGCCGGTTTTTACGCTTTTTTTGACAAAGAACGTGGAAAAATCCGCATGGATGATACTTCTTTTATAGGTGAGTACGATTATCATAATAAAAACTGGTATAGAGAAATAATTGATAGTTTAAATGAAGATGCGGATTTATTTCCTGAACACAAATACCGTGTCGCGTGGACTAAGCCCTACGTGGATGATTCAGGTTCGAAAAGTCTTATGGTTACGGCAGGAGCCGGTGTTTTTAACGAAGAAGGAAAAATTATAGCTATTTCTACAGTAGACTGGGAAATAGAAAATATTGTAAAAGAGTTAATCGAAATAAAACCGACAAAAAACAGTTTTGTTCTTGTTTGCGAACCGAGCAAGGATTATGTTGTTTCATGCACAAGAGCGAATGTAAAAACTGGAAGCTCTGTCAGCGAGATACCCTGGGATATTTTCGACGAGCGGATAGTAATTGGAAAGACACATTATATTAACTTTGGTAAGCTTCTGGATAACGGAGCGCTAATTAATATTTATATTCCGGAAAACGAAATGTATGCCGAAGTGGAAAAACGCAACGAATTGTATTCGCTGTTAATCGCTGTTTCGGCTTTTATTATGCTTTCTATAGCGTATATTTTAATCGCTTCTTTTATTAACAAACCGATTAAAAAATTGACAAAAGATGTCGCGAATATAGCGCTTGGAAACCTCGACACAAAAATTAAAATTGATACAAATGATGAAATCGCTCAGCTTGCTGATACTTTTAATAAAATGACAAGCGATTTAAAAAATTCAATCGAAGAAAATATACGCGAGAGGGAAGAAAAAAACCGCGCCAATATTGAATTATCTGTCGCGAACGAAATACAGGCGGGGATGCTCCCCAATGTGTTCCCTGCCTTTCCCGGCAGAAAAGAATTTGATCTTTACGCTAATATGCTTCCGGCAAAAATTGTAGGCGGCGATTTTTACGATTTCTTTTTAATAAATAAGGATAATCTTGTGTTCCTTATCGCTGATGTAAGCGGGAAGGGAGTTCCCGCCGCGCTTTTTATGGTTATCGCGAAAACGCTGATAAAAAACACAAGCTTTGGCAAAAAACCGCGCGAAGTTTTTGATACCGTTAACGCCAAGTTATGTGAAAATAATGACGCAAGCATGTTTGTTACGGCTTTTATGGGAGTTTATAACATACCAACAGGTATATTAACTTTTGTGAACGCGGGTCATAATCCGCCGCTTTTAAAAAAAGGAAATGACGGCTTTATTCTTTTAAAAACTGAACCATCTCTTGTTCTCGCGTTCAGTAACGAAACAAAATACAAACAGGAAGAGATCATCCTGGAAAAAGATGATGTTTTGTTTTTATACACGGACGGCGTAACAGAAGCGATGAACGCCAATAATGAGTTATTCGGCGAAGACAGGCTCGCGGCCTCCCTTAATCAAAATAAAGATTTGGCGCCAAAGGAATTAATTTTAGCCGTGAAACAGGAAGTGGACAATTTCTGCGATGGGGCGCGGCAGGCTGACGATATAACCATGCTCGCCTTCCTTGTGAACGATAGAGATATAGAAGGCGACGCCGATATGGAAGAACTCGCCGACATAGAAACGATAAAAGAACTGGTAATTGAGGCAATTTCCTCGAATCTGGAACAGGTATTCGCGTTTTTAAAGCCGGAACTCGTGAAATGCGGCTTTTCTGACAAGATCGTTAATGAAATCGGCATCGCTGTAGAAGAAATCTTCATGAATATCGCTAAATACGCCTACCCTGAGGGCAGCGGCAGCGTGATAATTACCATTTCCGCCTCTGATAAGGTAATTATCTCCTTTGAGGACACTGGAATCGCCTTTGACCCTATGCAAATCCCTGATCCTAAGCTGGAAATACCGCCAGAAGCCCGCGAAGTGGGCGGTTTGGGCTTCCATTTGGTTAAAAAAATCATGGACACGGTAACCTATGCCCGCGTCGGCGGCAACAACCTGCTTGTAATCACCAAAAAACTAAACTCCTAAACCCTCTTCTTATATAAGCCGAAATATAAAGAGAAGAGGTATTTATGATATACGAGAAATGCAGAGACATTCTGTTAAAAGAATTCGAGATGATCCAGAACGCCGTCACGGTGCAGGAGACTATTCGTATAGCGATTACAGAGCGTGAGTGGACAACTTTTGAGGAAAACATGGGCGCTATGAACGCGATCGAGAATAATCTCGCGAGTCTGGAAGCTGAACGGGAGCAGCTTTTTTCTGTATTCAAAACTCTGATACATCAGCAAAGCTTCTCTGAAAACCTGGATGAGAAAGGGCGTTTTTACGAACTTGTTTCCGTCTTGCCCGAGAATCAGCGAAACGATTTAACAACGATATACCGCAGCCTCAAAATCGAAGCCATCAAATTAAAAATGGCGAACGAGGCCTTACTCGCGTATCTTAACGGCGTTAAATCGACGCTTAAAGAATTTTTTGATTTGGCTTTCCCCGAAAGAGGCGGAAGCATTTATACAAGAACCGGAAGTCATTTTTCTAATGATATGCGCAGCATGGTTCTTAATCGCAGTTTTTAATTAAATAGGATAGGAGAAGAAAATGACTTCGACATTTATGGGATTGGAAATTGGTAAAAGGGGCGTTCAAGCTCACCAAACGGCGCTGCATACCATTGGTCATAATATAAATAACATGAATACTCCCGGCTATTCGCGCCAGAGAGTAGAGTTTGTCGCTTTTGATCCTATCTTCATGCCGGCACTAAACCGCGCCGAAACACCGGGGCAGTTGGGGCAGGGCGTTGCTGTAGAAAGAATTGAGCGCGTAAGGGATCAGCTTTTAGACAGAAGAATAATAATGCAAGCCTCGGGCGAAGGCTATTGGGAAGTGCGCCAGAGTTATATCAAAGACATGGAAAAGCTTTACATGGAAGTTGGTGAAAATTCCATAAGAAGCAAAATGGACAGCTTTTGGGACGGATGGGAAGAGCTTGCGCAATTTCCGGCAGACCTTGAACACCGCGCTGTTGTAATTAACAGGGGAAAGACTTTAATCGACGGCATTAACACGCACTTCCATGGGCTTAAAACATTGCAGACAATGGCTGACGAAGACATACAAAAAAATATTTCCAGGGTTAACGATCTTTCAAAAATGATAGCGGGGCTTAACGGCGACATTCAGCGCATTAGAGGGCAGGGCGATAACCCCAACGATTTAATGGACAGAAGGGATTTCCTTGTTGACGAGCTTTCAAAATTAATTGACGTAACGGTCGTTCAAAAAGACCCGGACGAATTTATGGTGCATACTAGCGGGCACGTTCTTGTTCAGGGACAAATCCCGCGCCAGTTTGAATTAAGAAAGGATCAGGACGCGGAAAGTTACGCCTACGCTTATTGGCAGGATACCGGAGCCCAAATGAATTTTACAAAGGGAATGGTTGGCTCTTTGTTTGAGCTTCGCGACGTGACAATCGAGGAAGAAATCCAAAACCTCGATAACATGACAATGAACTTTACAGACCTTGTAAACGAAGTGCACAGGGAGGCGTACGGAGCGAACGGCAGAACAGGTTTGGATTTCTTCTCCGAATACCCATATGTAACAAACGTAAACGGAAATTATGACCGCTCAGGCGACGGCGTTTT
>Ga0209755_10002536_pt1 | contig 24988 bp, 18 predicted proteins | sample TergutCo191P1_FD_187301 | JGI IMG/M metagenome (GOLD analysis project Ga0209755, IMG submission 187301) | Cornitermes sp. P1 segment gut microbial communities from Petit-Saut dam, French Guiana - Co191P1 (SPAdes) (version 2) | ecosystem: Host-associated > Arthropoda: Insects > Digestive system...
GGATGGCGGCAAGGAATACCGGCACGGCATTGGCGGGGTCATGAACAACGGTGTTCATCAGTATATACCAGTGGCAGGCATCGGACTGGAGGCTGTCCGGGGCGAACTCAAGCGCCCGCCTGAAAAACGCCGATGACTCGTTAAAGCGCCCCCGCGCCCGTTCTATCCTGCCCGAATGGTGGAGGATGAGGTAGCGGCGGGCGTTTACGGCTTCGGTGTCCAGGGTTTGGACAAAGGAAAGAAGTTCCCGGTACGGGCCGTCTGCTTCAAAGAAGGGGGAGGGCAGGGCGCGGCTTTGCAGAAAGCTGTCCCAGGCGGTGAAACGCCGCAAACCTTCTTCCCGCATGGCGGGGGTAAACTGGTAGGCCCGCGCCAAATCCCCGATAAGGGCGGGGTAATGGAAAAAGAGGAGGCCCCCGTCCTGCAAAGCGGGGTCGAGATTGTTCAGTGTTACCCGGTGGCTTACCGGAAAACGCCTGCTGAAAATAACTCCCCGTTCGCCGGGAGTAAGGAGCCCTTCGACAGCCAGCGCCTCGGTATACGCCCAGCGCCTGAGATCCCCCGCGGGGAGGTCAAACAGGAATGCGACAATGTCCCGCCGTCTTGTTTCGTCAATCTCCCCATCGGAAGTCCGAAGGGCTGCGAAAAAAGCCAGGGCCTGTTCCCAGTCCCCGTCCGGGGAGGGAAGGAGCCGCGCCGCTTCATCATGGCGTTCCAGGCGGTACAGGGCGGCGGCATGGAGCAGGACGGCGTCCGGCCTGTTCCTTGAGTTTACGGTTGACACAAAGCTGAGTATGTCCCGAACTTCTTCAAGTTCCCCTGTTTCCAGCAGTATGCGGAGGAGCCTCTGTTTCGCCTCCCTTCTGGCGGGGGAGGAGGGGCTTTCCAGGGCGGCGGAGAACAGGAGCAGTTCCATGCGCCGTTTTTCCGCCGACACATCCCTTTCGGCACCAACAAGGCGTGCTGCGTAATAGGCCGCCGCGGGGTGGATGCGCGAAAGTTCGGCCAGCCTGGAAGCCGCTTCGGGAAAAGCGTCGGGCAGCTCGGCCTGCATGATGAAGTCCAGCTCTCCCTGGCGTAACAGCTCCGCTGCCTCCTCCTGGCGCAGCCCCAGAATCGGGGCTGTTCCGCAGGAAGAGAAACTCAGCAGAAAAACGAAAAAAAGAAGCGTTTTAGTTTCTGGGCGGTACACGAATAAAAGTCCCCGAAATAATAAGGTCAGGATTGCGAATGTTGTTAAACCGGGCAATGTGCGGGTAAAGCAAGGGGTTCCGGTAAAACGCGTCGGCTATGTCCCAAAGGGTATCTCCGTAACGTATCTGGTACAGCACTCCCTCTCTGGGAATAACCGCAGGGACGTTGAAGTCCGCCACCGGGGCAAGGGGCCGCTGTCTGTCAGCCGCGGCGGTCGCCGGTGCTGTGGGCGGAGCCTGAATCACAGGCGGCGGTGCCGGGGGCGGGGCCGCAGGTGGCTGCGCTGCCGGAGGCTGAGTCGCCGCGGGTTGTTGCGCCGGAGGCGGTTGAGCGGGAGGCTGCGCCACTGCCGGCTGTTGTGCGGGAGGGGCCGGAGGCTGCGTTACCGCGGGCTGCTGCGCCGGGGGCTGTGCTGCCGCCGGAGGTTGAGCCGGCGCAGGTGGCTGCGCGGGCGGAGCCGGGGGCGGGGCGGGCGGCGGGGGTGCCGGCTGTGCCGCAGGAGGCTGTGTTGGGGGCTGGACTATCGCGGGGCCGCCTGTATCACGGAGAACAAAGAACCAGAGCGCCACACCAATGGCGGCCAGAAGCATGGCGGCACCAACGATCGGCAGCCAGGGGAATTTCTTATTTTCTTCTTCCTTCCGTATCCTTGTAGCTTTTTCATAAAGCCCCGTTGGGGGGGGCTCGCTTTGTTCCAGTTCAAAATCAGGGAGGTCAGCGCCCAGGTTCGCTTCTTCAAGAGACTTAAGGCTCACGCTCAAAGATTGATGCTCTCCCCGCACGGAAGTATCCATATCAATCGCATCGGCGGTGATTTCCCCGTTGTATGTGGACGAGATTACAAGTTCTATGGAAGGCTCCCCCTTGGGCCGGGGTTTTATGCTTTCCATTATCAGGCTGCCTATATACAGGGCATCGACCATTGTCCGGGTAAAGCTTTTGTAGAGATCAATTTGAACACTTCGCTGATTATCGTGGACAGTGGTGAGAATCAGCCGCTTCTTTACCGTGGAATTTTCTTCCAGAATGGGATAAAATTCCCCATTTGCTATTTTTATACCTATGTTGGAAACCACCGTACTTACTCCTTTCCTTATGATACAATTTTAGAGGGCGTATGGCAATTTGTCAATCTGGATCAACGGTGAGAACACTGTCAATCTCGCGCAGTAAATCCCCGTAGGTATCCACGCAGGGCAGGGCGGGGTAATCCCGGCGTATGGCCTCAGGCGCGCGGAAAAGGCAGCCTTTGTCGGCTTCTTCAAGCATGGCCAAATCGTTGAAGGAATCCCCGGCGGCAAAGACCTTGAACGAAAGGCTTTTGAAGGCCGCCACGGCGCACTTTTTGCCGTTCTGTTGGCGCAGACGATAGCCGGAAACAGAGCCGTCAGGGGCGATCTCCAGGGTGTTGCAGAAAAGGGTGGGGTAGCCCAGTTTGGCCATAAGGGGCATTGCGAATTGCTCAAAAGTATCCGAAAGGATGACGAACTGGGTGCGCTGGCGCAGACGGTTGACAAAATCCTCAGCCCCTTCAAGGACATCCATGCAGCTGATCACGTTTTGAATGTCGGCGAGTTTAAGCTTATGCTCCCGTAAAAGTTCTATGCGGAAGCGCATGAGTTTGTCGTAATCAGGCTCATCCCTGGTTGTTCTGCGGAATTCGGGAATGTCGACAGCTTCGGAAAAGGCTATCCATATTTCGGGAACCAAAACTCCCTCAAGATCAAGGCATACAAGATGCAAAGCGGCCTCCTTATGGTGTACTGTATCACAAAAACAAAAAAATGTATATTTGTTGTCATGGCGGAGCAGCTCATTATTGACAACCCTTTCGGCGCGCCGGTTTACCACGAGGAAACTGTTTCCAGCACCATGGAAAGCGCCCGCGTTCTTGCCGCGCGGGGCGAGGCCCACGGGACGGTAATCACCGCGGACTTTCAGGAATCAGGCCGGGGCAGGCTCAAACGGCTCTGGGCAACGGAGCGGGGCACAAGCCTCCTTTTTACCATTCTGCTGCGCTATGGCGATCTTGCCTCCATTCCCCAGGCCCTTACGCTCAAGACCGGTCTTGCCGTGTCCCTGGCGGTAGAAGACCTCTCCCCCGGCTTGTCGGGCCTTGTGCTGGTTAAATGGCCCAACGATGTCATGCTGCGCTTTGGCGGCGGCGCCCGCAAAATAGCCGGAATACTTACCGAGGGGGACGGCAAAACCGTGTATATCGGCGTGGGTGTGAATATCGCCCAGCGGGATTTCCCCGAAGAATACCGCGCCAAGGCCGGCAGCATTATCCAGGCAGGGGCGGAACTGCCGGAAAACGCCCGCTTTGTGCTGCTCCAGGGAATCCTCGCGCGGCTTTACGCGGAAATCGAAAGCGCGGCCCCCTGGCGGGAACGCCTTACACAGCGCCTGTATAAAAGGGGCGAAACCGTCACTTTTGTCCCGGGTACGGCCGATTCAACTCATCTGGTGGAAGGAACGCTTTCGGGCCTTGGGCCCCAGGGAGAACTCCTTATTGTCCCCAGGGGGGAGGAGACAGAGCAGACCTTTGTGACGGGAGAATTGCGGGTTTATTAGCAAAACCCTGCTTTCTGCACGATTTCACCGTCAATCTGTATTTTCTTGTGGACTTATTCGGATACCTTTGATACTATAGAGCAAATGTTGGATTATCGTTTTATAGCAGAGAACCTTGACGCAGTCAAACAAAATATCGCTGACAGGCACATGAAAGCCGATGCCGAAGCAGTGGCAAAGCTTTTTGCCCGGCGCACGGAACTTTCCACCGCCCTCCAGGGGCTTCAACAGCAGCGCAACACCAATGCCGCGGCCATGAAGGGAAAGCTTGAAAACTCAGAGCGTGCGGCCCTTGTTGAAGAAGGGAAAAAGCTGAAAGAGGCCATCACCGCCGCCGAAACGGAACTGTCCGCCGCCGAAGCGGAGCTGGAGACAGAGGGGCGGAAAATTCCCAATATGGCCCATCCGGACGCGCCCAAAGGCAAGGAAGACAAGGATAACTTTGAAGTAAAGCGAGTTGGGGAACCCACGAAATTCGATTTTGAGCCCCAGGATCATGTCAAGCTTGGCCAGGATTTGGACATCGTTGACTTTGATTCGGCCACAAAGGTGTCAGGCACCAAATTTTACTACCTCAAAAACGAAGGGGTATTTCTGGAGCTGGGCCTTGTGCGCTACGCACTGGACATTTTGCAAAAAAAAGGCTTTACTCCCTTTATCACCCCGGATATAGCACGGGAAGAAATTCTTGAAGGAATAGGTTTTAACCCCCGGGGAGATGAATCGAATGTCTACACCCTGGAAGGGGAGGGCACCTGCCTTGTGGGAACGGCGGAAATTACCCTGGGCGGCTACTATTCCAACACGATCATCCCTAGGGAAAAACTTCCCCTGCGTATGGCCGGTCTTTCTCATTGTTTCCGCCGCGAGGCCGGGGCTGCGGGGCAGTTCTCCAAGGGGCTTTACCGGGTGCATCAGTTTACGAAACTTGAAATGTTCGTTTATTGTTTGCCGGAAGAATCCGACCATTTCCACCAGGAACTTCGGTTAATAGAAGAAGAGATATTCAGCGGCCTTGAAATCCCCTTCCGGGTGGTGGACACCTGCACAGGCGATCTTGGCGCACCGGCCTACCGCAAGTGGGATTTGGAAGCCTGGATGCCCGGACGGGGCAGCGGCGACTGGGGGGAAGTAACCTCAACCTCCAACTGCACGGATTACCAGGCCCGCCGGCTTAACGTGCGGTACAAGGACGATGACGGAAAGAACAGGTTTTTGCACATGCTTAACGGCACAGCCATAGCGGTTTCACGAGCCATCATAGCCATACTGGAAAATTTCCAGCAGCATGACGGATCGGTACGGCTTCCCAAAGCGCTCATTCCCTACTGCGGGTTTGAATATATCAAAAGAGGATAAAGTTAACTAAGTTTGTAGAGGGAGTGAATTATGAAAAGTCGTATTTTTTTCCTGCCGCTGGCTCTTGCGGCGGCCTTTGCCTTATGGAGCTGTCAGTCCATTGGTTCGGTTGTGCAGGAACCCAGCGTTTCCCTTGCTTCGGTAGATATTGCGGGAATAACCTTTACCGGCGTGGACATGATTGTCAATGTGGATGTGGAAAACCCCAATCGTTTTCCCATCCCCATGCCAAACATCAATTGGGAGCTTTTTGTCAACGAAGCCCCTTTTTTGCAGGGCAATGTGTCAAACGACCAGTCCATAGAGCGTCAGCAGACCGTTACGGTAGCCCTTCCTGTAAGCTTTACGTTTGAAGGGCTTTACAGGACATTTGCCTCTCTTGTGGAGCTGCGGGAAGCGGCCTACAATATTTCCCTTGGGGTTACTTTCCCCCTTCCGGTCATAGCGGACAGGGTCTTTAACCTTGATTTTTCGGGGGTTCTCCCCCTGCCGCAGTTCCCCACCATGAGCCTTGGCCAGATGAACATTTCCCGAATTGACTTTTCGGGAATAGAATTGGCCTGGGGTATCAATGTGGAAAACCCCAACAGCTTTCCCATCCCCTTCCCCAGCCTTAACTGGAATTACGAAGTCAACGGCGTCCCCTTGCTTCAAAGCAGCTTTGCCGGGGCCGGACACATAGCCGCCGGCGCTGCCGGGGTCGCCCTTATCAGCGTGAGCGTGGCCTACGCCGATGTGCTCCGTGCCGTTGGGGCCGGCTTTAACGCCGGGGAAGTGATGAGCAGCCTTTCCCTCGGAATTGATCCCCAGGAGATAGGCTTCCCCCTGCCCGCCCTCAACGGCGTTCAGGGCATCCTGAGCGTAGCCGAAGCCATCCCCGTACTCCGCATGCCTGAGATTTCTTTTCAGGGAATTACCAGAAGGGCCCTGGGGCTTAACAATCTTCAATTTGACCTTATATGGGAAGTGATGAACAGAAACAGCTTTGCCCTGGATATAAACGAGTTTAATTACGCATTCACGGTGAACAACAGCCTGTGGGTCCAGGGCCGTATGGAAGATCCTCCCAGGGTCGCGGCCAATGGCAGAACGGTCATTCCCCTGAATGTTGTTATCGAAGCCCCCGCTATTGTGCAGACGCTGGTTCCCATTATGAGCGCGGGCAGCAATGTAAACTACAACGCCGTTGGAAACATGAGCTTTCTGCCCGATCTTCCGGGGCTGTCAGAATTGAACATTCCCCTGGATATCAGGGGAAGCAGCAGGATACGCTTATGAGCGCGGGCAGCAATGTAAACTACAACGCCGTTGGAAACATGAGCTTTCTGCCTGATCTTCCGGGGCTGTCAGAATTGAACATGCCCCTGGATATCAGGGGGAGCGGCAGGATACACTAAGGCATAAAAAAATGACCACGAACCGGCACAAACCGCGAACACATGTTTCGTGATGTTTGTGTGGTTCGTGGTTAAAAACTCACGATTATTTTACAGAATTAAATCCGGTTTCAAGATCCCCAATGATATCATCAATATGTTCCGTACCGACAGAAAGCCTGACCGTCGTGGGCTTGATTCCCGATTCGGCCAGTTCGCTTTCGTTCATCTGGGAATGTGTGGTGGAAGCCGGATGGATAACAAGTGACTTCACGTCCGCGACATTTGCCAGCATGGAAAAGAGTTCCAGGCTTTCGGCAAACTTTTTCGCCTTCTCAACGCCGCCTGAAAGCTCAAACGTAAAGATGGAACTGCCGCCATTTGGGAAGTACCTTTTGTAAAGGCCGTTGTCCCGGTGATCCGGCAAAGACGGGTGGTTCACCTTGACGACCTGGGGGTGCGCTTTAAGGAAGTCCACGACCTTGAGGGCATTTTCCACATGCCGCTGTACGCGCAGTGAGAGCGTTTCCAGGCCCTGGAGGAGAAGGAAGGCGTTAAAGGGCGAAAGGCACGCGCCCATGTCCCTCAGCAGCGTGCAGCGCGCCTTGATTGCGTAAGCCGCTTTCCCCGCGACCTGGGAAAAAACCGCGCCGTGATAACTGGGGTTGGGCTTTGAAAGGCCGGGGAATTTATCGTTGGCAGCCCAGTCGAAGGTTCCACCGTCAACAAGAACGCCGGCTATGCTCGTCCCGTGGCCGCCCATGAACTTTGTCGCCGAATGGACAACAACGTCGGCCCCGTGCTCGATAGGGCGCAGGAGGTACGGTGTAGCAAAAGTATTGTCCACAATTACCGGGATGCCGTGACTGTGGGCAATGGCCGCCACAGCCTCTATATCCACAATGCTGGAATTGGGGTTTCCCAGGGTTTCAAAAAAGACGGCCTTTGTGTTGGGCTTTATGGCTTTCTCAAAATTGGCCGGCACGCTTCCGTCTACAAAGGTGGTTTCTATGCCCATGTCCTTGAACGTGTTGGCAAAAAGGTTGTAGGTGCCGCCGTAAATCTGGACATCGGCGACAATGTGATCCCCCGTTCCGGCAATATTCTGAATGGCGTAAGCGGTTGCCGCCGCCCCCGAAGCCAGCGCAAGGGCGGCAACACCGCCTTCCATGGCGGCAACACGCTTTTCAAAAACGTCCCAGGTGGGGTTCATTATCCTGGTGTAAATATTCCCCGGCTCCGCAAGGGCGAAACGATCCGCCGCTGACTTTGCGGAAGGGAACACGTAGGACGTGGTCTGGTAAATAGGCACCGCCCTCGCATCGGTAGCAGAATCGGGATTCTCCTGACCCGCGTGAACCTGAAGGGTCTCAAACTTGTACTTGGCGCTCATAAAGCACTCCTTGGATATGAATTAGTCCAGTTCCCCAAGATCGAAGGGGGTTTCCTGGTACACATAGTTTAGCCAGTTGGAAAAAAAGAGGTGCGCGTGGGCCCGCCAGCGGACAATGGGCTCATTTGACGCATCGTCCCCGGGGTAGTAGTTTTTCGGGACGGAGATGGGAAGGCCCTTGCCCAAATCCCGCCGGTATTCCCGGTCAAGGGTCAGGGGGTCGTACTCCAGGTGCCCGGTGACGTAAATCTCCCTGCCCTCCCTGGCGGTGACAATAAAGACGCCGGCTTCATCGGTTTCTGACTGTATGGTCAGCGCCTTTTGCGCCGCGATAGCGTCCCGGTCGCATTCGGTGTGGCGGGATTGGGGGGCCAGGAACTCATCGTCAAAGCCCCGGAAAAGCGGGGAGTAGCGCTCGTTCACGGCGTGGGGGAATATGCCGAAAAGTTTTTCCGCAAGCGGTTTTTTCGGTACCCCGTAACGCCGGTACAGCGCCGCCTGTGCTCCCCAGCAGATATGCATGGTAGACCAGACATTTGTCTTTGTGTAATCGATCACCGCGGACAGTTCTTCCCAGTAATCCACATCCTCAAAAGGAAGCGTTTCCACCGGTGCGCCGGTAATGACAAAGCCGTCGAAACGCCGGCCCTGCCGCATGATTTCGTCGGCGCAGGAATAAAAACGCTCCAGATGCCCCGGCGGTGCGTTGCGTGATTCGTGGCTGCCCATGCGGAGAAAACTGATGTCGACCTGCAGGGGCGTATTCCCCAGAAGGCGGAGCAGCTGCATCTCCGTATCAAGCGTGGTTGGCATGAGGTTGACAATGGCGACCTTGAGGGGGCGTATATCCTGCTTCTCCGCCCGGTCGTCGGTGATTACAAAAACCCGCTCCTCCATGAGGGCGTTACAGGCTGGCAAATCCCTGGAAATCTTTATCGGCATGGTATTACCATGAACAAATATTTAAAAAAAAACAAGGGCCGAATGGCGGTGATTACCTGGCGCGAAATACCTTGTTCAGCTATATATTGAAGTCGAGTGCAGTTTTACCCGATAATAATATTATGGATTTGATGATTCCCATTTTGGCTGCGGTAGTAGGGCTCATACTTATTTTTTTCCTTGCCATGATGTTCCTTGGCCGTTCAGGAGGAGGCGGCTGGAAATACTCCAAAGGCCGGGAAGCGATAATAAAAAACGCGACAAAACGTCTGGAGCAAAACCCCAGAGACCCCATAGCCCTCTCTGAACTGGGGGATTTGTATTATAGGGAAGAAAGCTGGGATCAGGCGTATAGAACCTACGGAACCCTGGTAGAATTGGGGCATCAGGCTCCAAACGAATTCGAGGCCAATGTGCGCCTGGGTATGTCAGCCCTTAAACTGGGTTTTACCGAAGAAGCTTTCAAAGGACTTTCGGCCGCAAGGCTCATAAACGCCAACAGCTTTGAGGTGAACAGTAACCTTGGGACTTTGGAATTCCAGCGGAAAAATTACGAGAGAGCCATACAGCTTCTCAGTCAGGCCAGAACGCAGGAGCCAGAACACGCCCCAACGCTAAGAACCCTGGGCCATTCGTTTTTCCGCATGAAGAAAAACAAGGAAGCCATGGTCTTTATCCGCAAGGCCATTGAGATTGCGCCTGATGACAAGGAATCCCTTTATACCCTGGCGGAATGTTACCATGAGGCAAACCAGGTGGAGCAGGCTCAGCGTATTTTCAGCCATCTCCGCGGCGACCCGGTTATGGGGGCCAATGCCTGTCTCACCTGCGGAATGTTAAGCGCAAATGTCCGCCAGTACGATAAAGCCATTCAGGACTTTGAGCTGGGGCTTCGTCACGAAAACATCAAAGCCGAAGTGCGCACCGAACTCCGTTACCGTCTTGCGCAATGCGCCCTTAAGGTAAACGATATCGCCAAGGCCCTGCCTTTATTGCGGAGTATTCAGGCGGAAAACCCCACGTACAAAGATGTAGCCGTGCTTATCGGCAAGTACCAGGAACTAAACGCCAACAAGAACCTCCAGATTTACCTCATGGCCCCTTCCGGGGACTTTGTCGCCCTCTGCCGGAAAATCGTTATAGGCTACTTTCCCAAGGCAAAGGTGAAGGTCGCCAATATCACCGTCAACAAGAACGAGTGGGCGGATATCCTTGTCGAGGTTGATACGCCCAAGTGGTCGGACGTTATCATGTTCAGGTTTATCCGCAACCAGGGCTCTGTCGGGGAGCTGATTGTCCGGGACTTCCATTCGCATCTGAAAGATGTGAAGGCCGGCAAGGGCATCTGCGTGTCCGTGGGAAACTTCTCTGACGAAGCCCGCCGCTACACCGAGGCCCGGCTGATCGACCTTATCGAAAAAGACAAACTCATTGCCATCCTCAATACCGTGGATGCAAGGATAGCCCAGGCAAAACCCGCTCAGTCCAGGAAGTAAGTTTTGCGCTAATGGAAATCTCCCCACCTCTTCCCTGTTTCTACGCTCACCCGCAGCGGAACGATAAGCTTTACGGCATTTTCCATTTCCCGCCTGACAAGCTCGCAGGTTTCCTTTGCCGCCTCTTTGGGGCACTCAAGGATAAGCTCGTCGTGCACCTGCAATAAAAGCCTGGCGGGGCTGGAGGCGGCGCTAAGTGCGGCGTCCAGTTTTAGCATGGCGGTCTTTACGATGTCAGCCGCTGAACCCTGAATGGGGGTGTTTACCGCCACGCGCTCGGCACCGGCCTTTTCGGTCTTGTTCCGGGAGTTGATGGCGGGGATGTGCCGCCGCCTTCCCAGGATGGTGGAAGCGTAGCCTGTTTCCTCGGTTTTCCTTACAAGGCTGTCGATGTAATTGCGCACGCCCGAATACGTTTTGAAATAGGCTTCGATAAACATTGCCGCGTCCGTGCGGCTTATGTGCAGTTCGTTGGCAAGGCGGAAGGCGCTCATGCCGTACATAACGCCGAAGTTGATGGTCTTGGCGATGCGGCGCTGTTCGCTCTGCACGCTTTTTTCATCAAGGCCGAAGATGAGCGAGGCGGTACGGGCGTGGACATCTTTCCCGTCCATAAAGGCTTCGATGAGGTTTTTGTCGGCGGACAGGTGGGCAAGGATTACAAGCTCGATTTGGCTGTAGTCCGCGGAGATAAGCACACAGCCGGGTTTGGCGATAAACGCCTCGCGGATGCGGCGGCCTTCCTCGGCCCGGATGGGGATGTTCTGCAAGTTCGGCTCCCGGCTGGAAAGGCGGCCGGTGGCCGTTCCGGTCTGGACAAAGTTTGTGTGAAGCCGCCCCTCATTGTCCGCAAGGGCGGCAAGCGCGTCCACATACGTTGACTTGAGCTTGGAAAGGCTGCGGTGCCGCAGTATGAGGGCGGGCACTTCGTCTTCCCTGGCCAGTTCTTCCAGAACCGCCACATCCGTTGAATAGCCGGTCTTGGTTTTTTTGCCGGGCGTGAGTTTGCGTTCCTCAAAAAGCACTTTCTGAAGCTGCTGTGTTGAAGAAAGGTTAAACTCATGCCCCACAATTTTATACGTTTTGGCCTGGATGTCTTCCAGCTCCTTCCCCAGCTCAACGCCAAACTCTTTAAGAACCTTGCTTTCGATTTTAATCCCTTCCCCTTCCATTTCCGCGAGTATGGGCAACAGCGGCATTTCCAGGTTCCTGAAAAGGCTGCCCGCCTCGCCCGCTTCTTCTAGGCTTGCCTCCACATGCTGTTTAAGGCGCAGGCAGTAATCCGCATCCTCGGCGGCGTAGCGGCAGGCCGTTTCCAGGGGAACCATGTCAAATGTGCCGCCCTTGGGCACAATGCTGTTGTACGTTATCGTTGTGGCCTCGAAGAAGAAAGCCGCAAGGGAATCCAGCGAGTAGTTGTTGCGCTCCGGGTTCACAAGCCACGCCGCCACCATGCTGTCCCAGATTTTGCACTGCCAGCGCGGTATGCCCCATCCCCGTGAAACCTTGTAGTCGTATTTCGCGTTGTGCGCCACAATGGTCATGGACGGGTCGGTGAAAAAGGGCTGGAGCAGGGCCCTGACCTTTTCCGGCTCAAGAAACGGGGCCGGCGGCGTCCCGTCAGCGCCCTGGTGGGCCGCTACCGGCGCGTAAAACGCCTCTTTGGGCTTGAGCGCAAAGGAAATGCCAATAGGCCGGGCGTTCCAGGCGTCAAGGGAGTCTGTCTCAAAGTCCAGGGCCAGGAGTTTTTGCTTTTTGGCCTTTGCCAGAAGGGCTTCCAGTTCTTTTAGATCAAGGATGGTTTTGTAAACGCCTTCCCCCATGAGTTCGGGGGAGGGGAGAGAGGAGAGGGGAGAGGGCTGCTCAGTGTCCCCTGTTCGCTGTTCGCCGCCCCTCTCCTTCGTGTTCATTATCTGCCCGTCAAGCTCTTTCGCGCTCTGCCGTATGCCTTCCCTCAGCAGCACCTTCGCGCCCGCGGGGCGGTCGAGTTTTTCTATGGAAAGCTCGTCAATGCCGCTTACCGGGAGGGGAACCGCTGTTTCCAGTTTTATGAGGGATTTGGAGAAGTAAGCGCTCTCTTTCCCCTCGGCGATTTTCTTCCCTATGGCTCCCTCTATGCCCGCTATGTTATTGTAGATTTCGTCAAGGGAGCCGTAGCGGGTCATGAGCTTTACCGCTGTTTTCTCCCCCACGCCCTTGACGCCCGGCACATTGTCCGAGCTGTCCCCGGTAAGGGAAAGCAGGTCAAGCACCTTGTCCGGGTTTACCCCCCATTCGGCCTTGACCTCTTTGGGGCCTATCAGTTCGTAGGGGAGCCCACCTTCCCCGTCGCTTTTTGCCTTGACAGGGCGTAGTTCCCAGGTGCCGTTCCCCACGAGCTGCAACAGATCTTTGTCCGAGGAAAGGATATAGCACTCCCGCCCTTCCTCCTGGCACTTGAGCGCCAGTGTGGCGATAATGTCGTCCGCCTCGTAGCCGTCAACGCGCAGGGAGGGGATGCCCAGGGCCGAAAGCACTTCTTCCACCAGGGGCACTTGCTCGTGAAGGTCTTCCGGCGCTTTCTGGCGGTTTGCCTTGTACTGTGGGTACATTTTGTGGCGAAACGTGGGAGTGCGGGAATCGAACACCGCCGCAAGCCTCTGCGGCTTTTGCAGGGCCGCCGAATCCGCCGCCGGGGCCCCGGTGTTAAGGAGGGTTACCAGCGTCCGGGCAAAGCCGAACAGGGCCGACACATTCTTCCCGGCGGAGTTACGCAGGGGATGGCTTAAAAACGCGAAATACGAGCGGTAGATAAGGCCGTAGGCGTCAATCAGGTACAGGGGTTCTTTCGTGGGCATGGGGTAAGTATAACAGAAAAAAGCCGCAGGGAGAAGGTTTTTGCGAAAAAACAATACATCTGTTGCCCCACATCTGTTGCCCCGCCCGCGATTATGGCATATAGTTATATCATTGCCGATTTGTTATACAACTGTTGGTTGAACATCCTACAAGAGGCGGCCTTGGCAAAAAAACTCTTATTTTTGTGGACAGCTTTTATCCTCGTTCTTGCCGGGTGCGATATGTACAACAGCCCGCTGCAGCCCTTTATAGAAAAAGCCGCCGGCATTGTTGCAGCCCGGGACTATACCATCATTACCGAGCACTACCGCAGCGACTCCCTTGATTTTGTGGCCATACCCGCCGGAAAAAAGACAATAATACATGTATCCCTGTACAACCCTCGCAGATACGATTTGGATTTCTCTTTGAATGGTGCTGAGGCCAGCTTCGGCAGAATCACTGTGGATAAAAACAGGGATCTGGCCATTGTAATAATCAACGCCCCCGCGCATGATATTTTCTTTGATCTGACCTTGAGTGTGCGGAGCACCGCTGTCGGCAGGGACATACCATCGTACACGCTGCCGCGATTGCGGACCTTGAGTCTGGACACCTCTTTGGCATCGCTTTCCATAATGGGCTTTAAGCTTTTCCCGGACTTTTCCCCCGCCCATACAAATTATATCCTCTACCTCCCTGCCATGCCCTCAGCGGGAACCGTAACCCTTAATGCCGTTCCTGTCAGCGCGTATTCAAGCATCGCGGTATCCGGCGGCGGCGAACAAATCCCCGCGGGTATTCCGGTGCCGGTCTTCCCCGGCGCGCAGATAGAGATACGTGTCACCGCCGCAAGCGGCCAAACAAGGCTTTACCGCATCATGGTGCAGGTGGGCAATGTGCCGCCGCTTTACACGCTCGCCGGGGATTTTGTTTTTGAAGCCGACTCCGGCACCATTATCACATCAATCGGCCAGTGGGGCTTCCCGCTCGTTATACCATCCGTTATCAACGGCCAGCCGGTAACGGCCATTGGCCCCGGAGCATTTGAGTTTGCGGATATCCCCGCCGTAACCATTCCTCCCAGCGTTACCCATATCGGGGCGAACGCCTTTTCCGGCGCTCCACTCACCCAAATAATCATTCCCCATGACGTAATTATAGAAGGCCAGGGCTCTCCCATAGGAAGTCCCTGGGATCGCTTCATTTTCTTTTACAACTCCAGCTATCAACTTTTTGGGGGAACCTTCATCACTATCGGGAACACCTGGGTTATCCAATAGCAGAAAAAAGCCGCAGGGAGAAGGTTTTTGCGAAAAAACAATACATCTGTTGCCCCGCCCGCCGATTATAGTGTATGTATAAGTAAATTATTGGCGATTGACTATACTACTGTTAGTGGTATAATGGCTTAAGAGGCGGCCTTGGTAAAAAGACTCTCATTTTTATTGACAGTTTTTATCCTCGTTATTGTCGGGTGTGATATGTTCAACAGCCCGTTGCAGCCTTTTATAGATGAAGCCACCGGCATGGCTGTCCCCCAGGGGCATTATTTCCAGACCGAACACGTCCTCCACGGCTCTTTTGTGGCCATACCCTACGGTGGTGGAGAGACAATAATACGTATACCTTTGCATAACCCCCGTGGGCACGATTTGGATTTCTCTTTGGAAGGTGTTAATACCTCCTATGGCACAATAATCTATATGGATGAATATGGAGAGGTGGTCATTGTAAGAATCAGCAACCCTGTGCATTTAGCTTACTTTGATCTGACCTTGAATGTGCAGGGCAGCGCTACCGGCAGGGCCATGCCATCGTATTCGCTGCCGCGATTGCAAGCCCGGCGTATGGACGCATCTTTGGCATCGCTTTACATACAGGGACATGGCTTTACGCTTTTTTGCCCCGACAATAATTATACAGTCACCCTTCCTCCTGGAGCAAACTCTATTTCTATTGATGCCGCACTTCCCGCAAGCGCCAATTCAAGCGCCACGTTGTGCTATGGCGGTACACCACCAATCTCATTCGTTGGAGGCAGCATCAGCCGAGTAATACCGCTGTCTTCCGGGCAGATTACAATAACGATAGTAGTCACCGCCGAAAGCGGTTTAAGCAGGACATACACCGTAACGGCAACTACCCTGCCGCCGCTTACAGGAACAGTAAGCATAACCGGAACCGCCCAGGAAGGGCAGACGCTGACAGCGGACACAAGCGCTCTTGGCGGCAGTGGGGATATTAGCTTCCAATGGATGCGTGGAACCACCATCATTGGCACCAGCAGTACATACGTTGTACAGTCTGATGATATAGGTTCTACCATTACCGTAATCGTAATGCGTACCGGCAATTCCGGCAGTGTTACCAGCGCGGCGACTGACACGGTAATCGCATCGCCGCTTCCGCCGCTTACAGGAACTGTAAGCATAACCGGAACCGCGCAGGTTGGCCAAACGCTGACGGCGAACACAAGTGCGCTTGACGGCAGCGGGGAGACTAGTTTCCAGTGGCGGCGTGGAAGCACCGTCATTATTGGCACGAACAGCAGTACCTATATTGTGCAGCCTGATGATATAGGTTCTACCATTACCGTAATAGTAATGCGTACCGGCAATTCCGGCAGCGTTACCAGCCTGCCAACCGCCGTGGTTATCGATCTGCCCGCGCTGACGGGAACGGTGAGCATAAGCGGAAATCCTTGGGTAGGCCAGACGTTGACGGTGAACACAAGTGACCTTGGCGGCAGCGGGGATATTAGCTACCAGTGGAACCGGAACGGTGTTCCAATTCCCGGCGCGACCAGCGGTACATACGTTGTGCAAGCCGGCGATGTAGGCTCTGCCATTACAGTAACGGTAACTCGTGATGGCTATTCCGGCTATGTTACCAGCAGCAATCTGGTGAATGCAAGGGAGCCAAACATCACCAATAGCATAACACGCTTTTATATAACGTACCCGGTACTGACGCCGGTGCTAGGCACTATTGCCGGAAGTACTATAACTGTAGTCGTACCCTCTGGTACTGTTACAACCAATATGACCGTAAGAATTGAACATAATGGAGCATATGTCCGTATGGGTAACCCGACGCCAGCAACACCTCCAAACGGCGGCTATGGGGACTTTTATGCGATCTTTACGGGCTTTGCTACTGTTATTCCGCAATTTTTCAGGGTAAGATCAGAAAGCGGAGTCGTTTCCCCGAATTATACAGTAGCAGTGACAGTGGCGGATCCGGATCCGCCGCCGACTGGCCCTTCGTCCTGCGGGAATTTTTATTTTGATGACACCGGCGCTCTTGTCACTGCCCCCGATATGTGGGAGCATACTTTTATACCGTCCGAAATCGACGGCCATCCGGTAACCGCCATTGGGTACCGGGCATTTTTCTCCGGTAGATGGTATGCTAATAGCACCGATGTGACTATTCCCGGTAGCGTTATTTCCATAGGAATTGAAGCTTTCGCCCAAAATGGTTTGGAAACGGTAATCTTTAACACCAGCCTTGTGTATATCGGGGCAAGAGCGTTTTATGGCAACAATCTGACCGCACTACACCTTCCTGTCAGTGTTGCCGAAATCGGCGCAGACGCATTCTATCACTCCGAGATCACCACTATAATCATTCCCGGCGGTGTAACGATAGCCAATGCCGGTTCTATGGGGGGAAGTGGCGCAGCCTTCCTTGCGCTTTACAACTACCTCAATCTGCCTGCGGGAATCTTAAGAACCTTCGTCTTTTATAACAACGCCTGGACACTGGTTCCATAAAGCCGCCTTTAAACACCGTTTAACAGAGCCCATAGCGGCAATATAACTTGGCGAGCTTCGCGCCCCTCCCGCGCCTTTGCGAGAAAAATTGCGAGCCAAGTCCACTCACGTCCTTCGCGGGATAAAAAAAGGTGGATCCCCTTACGCCACGTAAGGGGAATCACCTTCTGCAGCGCAAGAGGGATCACCTTCTGCAGCGTAAGGGGGATCACCTTCTGCAGCGTAAGGGGGATCACCTTACGTAAGGGCCAGCGCTTTACCTTTTTCGGGGTGTTTTGGGCTCCTGTAGGGGGCTTTCGTTCACCATCTGCGCGGTTTAAAGCCTTCAGGGACGCTTATCTTTACCGTGTCGCCGGTTTGCTCTATCGGGTAAAGGCCGTTCTTTTCAATGTGCCTGCGCACCTCGTTCGTCATTATCGCACCGGCTATTGCCCCCTGAAATTCGCGCGTATCGTTGCGGGTGTCCGCGCGTCGGCGCAGTATCTCTATCCGCTTAATGTGATCTTCCACATCATTCTGTTTTGGCTTTGATTTTACCTCCACCACCATCACCGTATCGCCGTTTTCCAGCAGTATATCAACCTCCGCGATACCGTTGCCCTCAGCGTCCACTATTTCCTTATCTTTTGACACTTCCCCAAAGGTAAAGCCCAGCGCATTAAACTTTTCCCTGATGCTGGGAGCGACCATATGTTCGGCCAGTTCGCCAAAGCGGTTGGACAGTTCCCCGATCTTTTTGTCGGTTATCTTCATTTGCCGGTCAATTTCCTTTTGCCGTTGGGCTTGCTGTTCGGCGTTTTCCTGCATTAAACGCTCGATTTCCTTTTGCCGTTGGGCTTGCTGTTTGGCGTTTTCCTGCATTAAACGCTCGGTTTCCTTTTGCTGTTCGGCGACTCTCTGTAGTATTGCCCAAATTTCCGCAGGGGTGGCACCTTGGGGATAGTCAAAATTCGCTGTTGTTTCACTCATGGATTATTCCTCCGTTGGGGGACTGCTTTCGTTCACCATCTGCGCGGTTTAAAGCCTTCAGGGACGCTTATCTTTACCGTGTCGCCGGTTTGCTCTATCGGGTAAAGACCGTTCTTTTCAATGTGCCTGCGCACCTCGTTCGTCATTATCGCACCGGCTATTGCTCCCTGAAATTCGCGCGTATCGTTGCGGGTGTCCGCGCGTCGGCGCAGTATCTCTATCCGCTTAATGTGATCTTCCACATCATTCTGTTTTGGCTTTGACTTTACCTCCACCACCATCACCGTATCGCCGTTTTCCAGCAGTATATCAACCTCCGCGATACCGTTGCCCTCAGCGTCCACTATTTCCTTATCTCTGGACACTTCCCCAAAGGTAAAGCCCAGCGCGTTAAACTTTTCCCTGATGCTGGGAGCGACCATGTGTTCTGCCAGTTCGCCAAAGCGGTTGGACAGTTCCCCGACCTTTTTGTCGGTTATCTTCATCTGCCGGTCAATTTCTTTTTGCCGTTGGGCTTGCTGTTCGGCGTTTTCCTGCATTAAACGCTCGATTTCCTTTTGCCGTTGGGCTTGCTGTTTGGCGTTTTCCTGCATTAAACGCTCGGTTTCCTTTTGCTGTTCGGCGACGCTCTGTAGTATTGCCCAAATTTCCGCAGGGGTGGCACCGTTGGGATAGTCAAAATTCGCTGTTGTTTCACTCATGGATTATTCCTCCGTTGGGGCAAAACAGTGATGCCCATACATCAAGTATACTACGAAATGCGGCCGCCGGCAATTGATTGTTGTTTTCTTCCGCTTTTACCGTCCCTGATACGCCAAAGCCCGGAATCCCTTGCGTTTTAAGTCCCCTATTCTGCGCAAAGCCGGCGGTTTTTTCCGGTCAAAGCGCTCGGCCTCCGCCGAACTCATCCCTGCCAGGAGTATGCCCCCGGTGTCAATCACCTCTTGCGGGAAGTCCGCCTTCCCCTCCGGAAAAAGGGCTGCCAGGGCGAAAGGTCCCTCTGCCCCAGGGCGGCAGCACTCCAGCGCTATGTCCGCGGCGGGAAGCACTGACAGGCTTGCCCCGCTTCCGGCGACGTTCAGGGCCGAACGTGATGCGGCAAGGGCAAGGATATTCCGGCCGGAAAGAACCCAGCGAAAGGCTCCGCCGTCAAGATAACGGGCAAGCCAAAGGGCGAAGTGTCCCTGCCCAGAATCGTGGATGAGCACCTTCCCTTCCTTTCCCCGCAGCTTTGAGGCGAGATCGATTTTCAACGCCAGTTTTGCCGCCGCCTGTATGGCCCCGCCGGGGCTGTCAAAATCAGGCGCGCCGTGAAGTGTGTCCAGACGGTAGGGGATATCGTCCATCTCATACCCGTTTTGGTTTCTGATGTAGAAGGGATATGCGGCGGGGAAGTCCGCGTCAAAAAGCAGGGGGCTGGCCGGGGTTTCGCAGGGGCCGTATACAAAAACCGTGTGCTCTTTTCCGGTTTCTTCGGTAACAAGCGGCGCTTCGGCTGCCGCGATACGGGAGCGGAAAAAATCGGCCAGGGTGTTTACGGCCACAAGGAAAACCCGCCCGTCTTTTTTGAGAACTCCGGCGGAGCGGCGGATAAAGTCTTCAAGCACGGGCCGGCCGGCTTTTGCGGGGATGTTCGTAAGGATAATGTCCCAGCGGCAGTCTGGCGGCCCTGAAAGCAGGGGTTCGGTATGCGCGGCCAGGAGAGTTTCGTCAAGGCCGTTTCGCCGGGCGTTGTACTCTGTGAAGATGCGGGCAAGTTCGTCCCTGTCCTGGGAGCGGACACGGGCTTTCCGGCCCAGAGCCCCGGCGGCGCAGATCCCCAGCACGCCGACACCAGATCCCGCGTCCAGTATTGAATACGGGGCAGACCCATCCGCCTTGTCAAGAAATTCAGAAAAGACTTTTAACAAAAAGCGGGAACCGGTGTCAATTCCGGCAGAGCTAAAGAGCTCCTGCGACAGGGAAAAAAGATATGAACGCCCGCGAAACTTGAAAGAGACTTCCCTGTTTCCATAGGCTTCGATATACGTTTTTTCGATACAGGTTTTAATCGTTTACCCGTTCAACATACTCGTTTGTTTCGGTGTTGACCCGGATTCTCTCACCCTGCTTTATGAAAAGGGGAACCCGGACAGTAAGGCCGGTTTCGGTAACGATTGGTTTTGTCGCGCCGGAAACCGTATCGCCCTTGACATAGTTCTCCGATTCCGCGACCGTAAAAACCACCTTGTAGGGAATCTTTATGTCAATGACAGAGCCTTCCCAAAAGGTGAGGTCGTAAGAGTCCCCTTCCATAAGGTAATACTTAGCGTTGGGATGATCGGCTATGGGGACATCGTATTGCTCAAATGACTCGTTATCCATGAAATGATACATTTCCAGATCCGCGTATTGGTACTGGCACTTGTGGTAATCAACCTGGGCATCATCCACTTCCTGCTGTGTGGGGATGGTCAGCGTCAGTACGCCGCCGTCCTTGATGCTTTTCATTTTTACACGGACAATGGCGGTCCCCTTGCCGGGGGTATGGAACTCCCGCTCCACCACCAAATACGGCTGTCCGTTCTGAAGCAAACAGCTTCCTTTTGCTATATCGCCGCCTCTGATCATAATAATCTCCAAAAATACGTTACTTGCTTAAGCATGCTGCTAAAAAAAGTATAGCCGAACAGCAAGCGCTATGTCCAGTGGCGGCCTTTTGGCAAACCCGCAGCCCCTTATTCCCTTTTTCCCAGCACATATGCCGCCGCGCAGCCCGCGCAAAACGTCAGCACGCCGGCTGCAAGGGGCGCTGCGCCCGCCTCCTGGCCGGCAAACAGGTCTTTTACTACCACAACAAGCGAGCCAAGAAGAAGGCCCAGTATGACGGCGTAGACTTCTTCCGGAAAATCGCGCATCAGTTTTTCCATTATGCGCGCCATCCCAAGAAGGCCCAGCAGGGCACCGGTGCCAAAAGGCAGCAAGACAATGGCGATATTACGCAGCAAAGAGACATTGCCCATATCCAGAAGAAAGTCCCCAACGGACGAAATGGCAAAAATTACCAGGGGATACAGCCCCATAATAAGAAGGATAAACGCGCCGCTTAAACCCGGTATAACCAGCGTAGCGCCGTTTATGATTCCGGCCAGGAAAATGGAAAGCAAAAGGGGCGCATTCGCGGCGGCCAGGGCCTCTGCCGGGGCAACGGCACCTGTGGACATAAGGCGGGAAGCGGCAAACAGGACAAGCAGGGAAAAGGCCGCCAGAACAATTTTCCGGGGTTCAGGCAGCTTTTTTTCGGCAATGGGGCCCCTGGCTTTTGCCGCGACAAGGGGAATCATGCCCGCCAACAGGCCCGTAAAGAACAGCATGGTGGGAAAAGGGTGATTTTCCAGCAGAAAAACAACAAGCGAACTGAAAAGTACCGTTCCCGCAATGACACCAAGCAGAAATACGCCCAAATACCGCACATTTTTACGGAAATCTTCACGAAAATGGTTCACAATACCGATTAGTTCCTCGTAAAACTTCAAAATAATCGCAAAAAGTGTTGCGCTTATTCCGGGAATGATGAGTATAATCCCGTAGACCGAGCCATTAAGGAAATTCCTGATATCTTTGAGCATGTACGTGTAATTATATAACAGGTTTTTCCCTCTTGCAATGCTGAAAATTTTTAACCACGAACCTCACGAACGCGCACCTGGGGTGCTGCCACGAACGGAATGAAAATGAGTATTAGCCCTCAGACCCTGCTGATTTCGCTTTTACACCCAAAAAATACCAAAAATTTTCTGACTACAGGTTCGTGGCGTTTGTGGCAGCACCAAAGGTGCGCGTTCGTGGTTAAATTCTTCCGCCAGGCCAGAGGGCATTTTTGTGAAAAAAATCCAAAAAAAATCGCAATAAAGCTAAAGTTTTTTATCCGCATTGTCGAAGATTTAAATGGAGTATTGTTTTTGCGCTGTCGGATTGTCCGCGGCTCTCTGTAGGCGAAAAAGAGTATTCCGCGTAGGCAAGGATGCCTGCGATTGAGTATCAAGGAGGATGACTATGATCATCAACCACAATCTGTCCGCAATGTTCGCGGAACGGACTCTCGGGGTCGTCGACAGGCGGCTCACCGGGGGAATGGAAAGGCTCTCATCCGGTCTGCGGATCAACCGCGCCGGCGATGACGCTTCAGGGCTCGCAGTTTCCGAGAAAATGCGCAGCCAAATCCGGGGTCTGAACCAGGCTTCCACAAACGCTTCCAACGGCATTTCTTTTATCCAGGTCGCAGAAGGTTTCCTTCAGGGAACGCAGGACATCATCCAGCGTATCAGGCAGCTCGCAGTTCAGGCATCGAACGGTATCTACACCGCGGAAGACCGCCTGTATATCCAGGTGGAAGTTTCCGCCCTGGTTGCGGAAGTTGACCGTATCGCCAGTCATGCCCAGTTTAACGGGATGAACATGCTCACCGGGCGTTTTGCCAGAGCGGACGGGCAGAATATTCCCACGGCCTCCATGTGGTTCCATATCGGGGCAAACATGGATCAGAGGGTACAGGTTTTTATCGGGGACATGACCGCCAGGGGCCTTGGAATCCGCAACATGGGGGATGACGGCTTTATCTCCCTGGAAACTCCCGATGGTGCCAACAGGGCCATTGGTACACTGGATGAAGCCTTGAGGATCATCAACAAGCAGAGGGCCGACCTTGGCGCTTACCAGAACCGTCTGGAACACGCTGTAAGGGGCATTGATATCGGCGCTGAAAACCTGCAGGCCGCGGAATCCCGCATCCGGGACGCCAACATGGCGAACGAAATGGTCAACTTTACCAGAGACCAGATTCTTTCCCAGGCCGGGGTCGCGATGCTGGCACAGGCCAATCAGAGAGCGGCGGCGGTATTGCAACTTCTCTAGTGGTGTTGTATACTTTATTGTAAGGTCTATATCGTAGGGTTTATGTTATGTGGGAAAATCGGCTTTTTGGCCGGTTTTTCCACAATAACACAAATGAAAAGTGAGGCTTAAAATACTGTTTTAAGCCTTAAGAGATCTTTGACAAACACCTTCGTGCCGGGCAGAAATGCCCGGCCGCACAGCGGTACGAAACGGCTATTACGGAAAATCCGTGATACCCGTTTCGTACCGTATCGGAAAGATTGCGGGCTTAAGGCGCGAACCTGCCCTTAATCTTTCCGGCTGTGCGGTACGAACCGGGCAAGGATAGCCCGGATATTTCGGCACAAGGAAGGTTATATGATAATTAATCACAACATGAGCGCCTTAAATGCCAATCGTCAGCTCGGGATTTCCCAGATGGATGTGACGAGAAGCATCGAAAGGCTTAGCTCCGGTTTGCGGATCAACCGCGCCGGTGATGATGCCTCCGGGCTTGCGGTCTCAGAAAGACTGCGCAGCCAAATCCGGGGGCTTAACCAGGCAGAGCGGAACATCCAGAACGGTGTATCCTTTATTCAGACAACTGAAGGGTTTCTTCAGGGAACCCAGGATATCCTTCACCGCCTTAGGGAACTTGCAGTTCAGTCGGCAAACGGAATCTTCTCCGATGAAGACAGGATGCAAATCCAGGTGGAAGTTTCACAGTTGGTGGACGAAGTAAACCGCATAGCAAGCCACGCTCAGTTTAACGGCATGAATATTCTGACAGGCGGGTTTGCCCATGATTCGGCTATAGGCCGGATTATGCAGCTTCAGGTCGGGGCCAATATGGATCAGAACGAAAGGATCTTTATCGGCACCATGACGGCAACGGCTCTTGGTATTCAGGATGCCCAGGGAGTGGAAGGCATTATTTCGCTGTCCAACCCCGAACTGGCCAACCAGGCCATAGGCACTCTGGACGCCGCTTTACAGATGGTTTCCCGGCAGCGGGCTGACCTCGGCGCTTATCAGAACCGTTTTGAGATGGCCGCGCAAAGCGTTGCTGTCGCGGCGGAAAACATGCAGGCTGCCGAGTCACGGATTCGGGACGCAAACATGGCATCGGAAATGGTCGATTATACCAGGTCGTCAATTCTGAACCAGGCGGGAATCGCAATGCTGGCCCAGGCCAATGTGCGAACCCAGGCTGTGCTTCAGCTTCTTGGCTAGTAATAGACCGCAGCTTTTTTAGCGTTTTAAGAGACTTCTGGACGTTGTCTTTTGCAGCGCCGGACAGGGAGTTCGCGCCCTCCCTTGTCTTTGTTACCGGCGTTTAAGTGCGCCCGCAGTTGCAGACGCACTTAAACGCCGGATTTCCTGTCAAGGATTGACGGGACTTTTTTGTGACCTTTCACACACGGAGGTGAAGTATGGGTATGCAAATAACAACATCGCTGACCACGGGAAGCGGCGCTCTTGCCGCCCCGCAGGAACAACCCGCTCAGGGGCGAAGAATGTCCCGCCCTGTTGAGCAAAGGGATTCCGGTCAAACGGAAACGGCTCTTTCGGGAAGCAGAAACCCCGAAACGACGGAATCGACAACTTCAAACCAGGTAATCCCAAGTCTTGAACAAATGAACCTTGCGTTTGACCGCAAGCTGCAGTTTGTTCTGGATCAGGAATCCAGCGAAATCACGGTAAAGGTTATCGACAAAGAAACCGATAAGGTGATTAAGGTACTTCCGCCCGAAGAACTTCAGCGTCTTCACAGCGGAATCAGGGAGACGATGGGTTTTCTGGTTGACAGGACGGTATAACAAGGCGCAAAACGCCTGGCTCCCTGTTTGGGGGAACGTACCGCAAGATTCATGAGAGGGAGGAGCCGGTACTATGTCTGAAATTTTTATACCTGGCATTAACAGCCGATTTAACACCGGCCAGCTAGTTGAAGACCTCATGCGCCTTGAGCGCATCCCCAGAGACCGCGCGGCAAGTAATGTCGAACGGCTTCAGGATCACAGAACGTTTTGGCAGGAAATAGGACGCCGCACCAATTCACTGAGGGACAGCGCAAGACACCTGTTTTCTTTCCAGAACCCTTTTAACGACCGCATAGTCCACTCCGGGGATTCCTCGGTGCTTACCGCTACAGCCGTGCGGGGAGCATTGGAACAGGAACGGAGTTTCACGGTGGCCCAGGTAGCCCAGGCCGACCGTTTTCTTTCAAGCCCG
>Ga0209755_10002537_pt1 | contig 24954 bp, 19 predicted proteins | sample TergutCo191P1_FD_187301 | JGI IMG/M metagenome (GOLD analysis project Ga0209755, IMG submission 187301) | Cornitermes sp. P1 segment gut microbial communities from Petit-Saut dam, French Guiana - Co191P1 (SPAdes) (version 2) | ecosystem: Host-associated > Arthropoda: Insects > Digestive system...
ACAACATAAGCAAAGGGCACAACGAAGAGCTGGCCAAAAGGAGCGTTCTTCTTGAAGGATATGGCATTTTTGTATATTTGGTAAGAGAATACATGAAATCCATGAGCCGCGATTCCGCAATTGCCAAGGCTATGGAGGACTGTATTCGCCGGAATGTGCTTAAAGACTTTCTGGAGGAACACTCATCGGAGGTTTACAACATGCTGAAGGATTTGACTTATGATGAAGCCCTTGCCGTGAGCCACAACGAAGGCATCGCTATTGGCGAAGCTCGAGGCGAAACACGTGGCCGCAAAGAAGGTATTGCTGTCGGCATTGAAAAAGTATTCTCTCTTTTGGAGAAGGGTATGTCTTTGGCTGATGCAAAAAAGAAGCTCGGAATGCAAACTTAGGCGGCAAGCTGGTGAGCCGCCGGAGAGGGAGCTTCACAGAGTGAAGCGGAATGGCTGGGGAAGCGCACACAGACACGCATTTGTGCCCTTCGGGCACGGCAATTTTTTTCTACATTACATCCATGAATCTAGGTCTTACATTTGATGATGTGCTTCTTTACCCCGGAGCATCCGAAGTGCTGCCCGCACACACTTCTCTTAAAACCGAAATTGGGAAAATAAAACTAAACATTCCTATAATAAGCGCTGCAATGGACACTGTTTCAACCGCACCGCTTGCCATACAACTGGCTTTGCAGGGCGGCATTTCAATTATACACAAAAATATGAGCATTGAAGAACAGGCCGGAGAAGTTCACAAGGTTAAAAGATGGCAATCCGGCGTTGTGCAAGACCCAATAACGTTAGACGCAAACGAACCCGTTTCTAAAGCGTTTGAAATTTCAGCCAGAGAAAAGATAAGCGGGTTTCCTGTGCTTTCAAAAGGCAAACTCGTTGGCATAATCACGGGCAGAGACTTGCGCACGGTAACAGATGGCAGTTTAAAAATAAAAGACGTTATGACAAAAAACATCATAACAGCCCCACCAAAAATTTCTCTCGCAAAAGCAAAAGAAATTCTAAACACAAACCGCATAGAAAAGTTGCTTATAGCAGACAGCAAAAGCAATTTGAAAGGGCTTATAACCCTCACCGATATTTTAAAAAGAGAAACCAACCCAGAAGCCTGCCTCGATTCCAACGGGCAGCTTTGCGTTGGAGCCGCAGTTGGAACCGCACCGGATACTCTCGATCGTGCATCAGCACTGGTTGATGCAGGTGTTGATTTGCTGGTTGTAGATACTGCGCACGGCCACCATATAAACGTTCGCAATATGGTAAAAACATTAAAGAAAATTTACCCTAATATAACGCTTGTTGGTGGAAATGTAGCCACAGCAGAAGCTGTTAAAGATTTGGCAAAGTGCGGCGTGGATGTTGTAAAAGTTGGCATTGGGCCAGGCTCTATTTGCACCACAAGAGTTATTGCTGGCATTGGAGTTCCGCAATTCACAGCGATTATGGAATGCGCAAAAGAAGCGGTGAAACACGGCATCACAATTATCGGCGATGGCGGAATAAAAAACTCCGGCGACATTGCAAAAGCACTTGCCGCCGGAGCGCACTCCGTTATGCTGGGCAGTCTTTTTGCAGGCACTGCAGAAAGCCCAGGAGAAATAATTTTAGCCGATGGCCGTACATTCAAAAGCTACCGAGGAATGGGTTCAATAGGAGCTATGAAAGAAGGCTCCAAAGACCGTTATTTCCAAGCCGAGGTTAAAGAAGATTCAAAATTCGTGCCCGAAGGCATTGAAGGCAGAGTTCCATATAAAGGGCCTCTTAAAGAGTTGGTTTATCAGCTAACAGGCGGAGTCAGGCAAACTATGGGCTATGTAGGCGCAGAAACTTTACCTGAGCTAAGAGCAAAAGCCCGCTTTATACAAATAACCAGCGCAGGCCTAAAAGAAAGCCACCCTCACGATGTTGTGATAACAAAAGAAGCCCCGAACTACAGAGCATAACTTCCGGCCAATTTACTATATTATAATTATGGTAAAACTTGAAGAAGATTTCGATGATGAGTTGGAGGATTTTGAGGATTTCAAAGAAGATAAGCCTTTGCCTCAAAGTAATTACGATTACAAATCCCGCCGCATTTTGGTTTGGGTCGCAGAAAAGGAAATTCGGCAAATGGTAGAAGATACCCTCGGATTTCTTTTGCCGCTTGCAACCATAAGAATAGCCGATAGCGAAGAACATGTTTTTAAGCTTTCGGAAAAAGAAGAATGGGACACATTCGTTGTGGATTTTATGGAAGAAGGAGTGTCCACCAGCGAGTTTGTCAAAATGATAAACAACGAGCAGAATTTGCTTGTCGCTCTTAACTACTCTCAGCTAAACAGAGAAGATGAGCAGTTTGCCACATCTGCAGAGCCTATTCGCAAATTATTCGATTTGGATGCATTTAACAATCAAACCGAAGAACAAGAGTGAGCTATGGCAGAGCCTTCCAAAAGCGATTTGGTAAATATTTCTCTGAACAACATTAAGCTCAGCGAAAAAGAAGGCAACGATAAACTCGCATTAGACGGTTTTTTTTTAGACATAAAAGGCGGTGAATTTCTGGTGCTGCTTGGGCCAACCGGTTGCGGCCAGTCCGATATATTGAAAATCATCGCAGGCTTAACGGAACCTGGTTCCGGGTCTGTGCTTTTCAATGGAAAAAACATAAAGGAATTCTCCCCCGATTACAAAAACATGGCAATGGTGTTTCAGTCGCAGGCTCTGTATCCGCATTTAACCTTGCGCAAAAATCTTGAATTCGGGCTTAAACTGGCCAATTTATCGAAAGAAACGATAGATGCGAGAATAACGGAAATCGCAAATTTAGTCGGCATATCAGACATGCTGGATTTAACTCCGAGGCGAATCTCAAAACCGCAGAGACAGCTTGTGGCAATGGCCAGAGCGTTCGTTAAGCGCCCGCAAGTCTTGTTGCTGGACAGCCCCATTTCCGAACTTGATTCCCAACTCAAAGTGAAAATGCAATCCGTTATAAAACGCTTTTGCCTAAACACGCAAGCTACCGTTGTGTATGCAACGCATAATCCTTCCGAAGCCATGACTCTAGGCGACCGCATAGCCTATATGGAAAACGGAAAAATACAGCAGATAGGCACAAGCTCAGAGCTTTACAACAACCCTGCAAGCGAAGAAGTTGCCCGCTTTATAAGCTATCCGGAAATGAATTTTTTGGAATTTGAAACAAGAGTGGAAAATGAACGCTACATTTTAGATTTAATAAATGCATCTCATTCAATGCGGGTTCCGAAAGTGTTTGAAAAATTTGTGAAAAATTACCCAAAAGCAAAAATAGGCATTAGAGCAGAACACCTGAAAATAGTGGAGGAAAAACCGGGAGTAATACCTATGGTTGTTGAAATGCAGGAGTTTTCAGGCTCTTCATACATACTCTATGTTTCTCGCAATTCTCAATCTTTGTCTATTGAAATACCTTTGGGTGAGCATTATGAAATAGGTGAAACGGTGTATATTGAATTGGAAAATGAAAAACTGCACTTTTTCGCCAATGGAAAATTCATAATATGAAATTCAAACTTCTGCTGTTTTTCCTTATTGCTTTGCCATTTTTTTTAATGAGTTCCTGCAAAGATTATGCAACATCGGAGAAAACAATAAAACTTTGGATTTTCAACAACACATCAAACCCTCTAAGTGACATGGATAAAATCCTTAAAGGTTTTCACGCCGAAAATCCCGGCATAAAAGTAGAAGTCACGGTTTTGGACTGGGGCAGCGGATTCTCAAAAATAATACTGGCTGCTGCTACCCGCAACGGGCCGGATGTAATACAAGTTCCTTCCACATGGGCAGCCTCTCTCACAGATATAGGTGCTCTTATGCCGCTTGATTCCATTGTTCATCTATGGGGCAATCCGAATGTTTTCATAGCAGGCGCGCGCGAAAGCATGCAACCGAAAAATTCAAAACATGTAACCTCTATTCCCTGGTTTTTAGATGTGCGCCCCTTCTATTACCGCAAAGACGTTATGGAAAAACTGAATTTAAACCCGGACACAATAAGCACCAGAGAATCTTTTGTAAATGTTTTGCAAACCATAAAAAAGTCAAAAGTCCAGCTAGACGGCAAACTTGTTAGCCCAATGGAATATCCTGCCAAAAACGATTGGAACATTGTGCATAATTTTGCTCCTTGGATTTTCAGCGCAGGAGGTTCATTTTTAACCGAAGATTTATCCAAAAGCAATTTGCTGCACAAGAACACTCTTAACGGAATTTATTTTTACCTTGATTTTGTGAAAAACGGCTACAACGATTATTCAAGCCTTGACAAAACGACTGCAGGCGTTAGTGTTGATTTTGACCACGGGCGCACAGCATTCATAGGCGAAACCACTTCAAAATCTCTTTACCTTGAAAACCAAAATTTTATGCAAGGCCCAAACGTTCCAACCCTTGTGCCCTATGGCTGCATAATGCCTCCTACCGCAAAAGTGCCTAATGAGGGGAAATATTTTTTAGGTGGCTCAAACCTTGGCATTTTCAGTTCAACAAAAGTCAAAAGAGAGGCTACAGTTTTGCTTCGCTATTTAACAACGCAAAGCGATGCGCAGTTCCAGTTCTCAAGAATATCGGGTTTTTTGCCCGCTCTCATTGAAACTTATGATATGCCCTACTTTTCCGGCAACAAAAATCGCAAAGTATTTCAGAAAATAGTTGAAAACGGTGTTAGCTACCCTTCTGTTTCTTACTGGAGTGCCATAGAAACAGATGTATTGACAAAAAGGTTCAACAATATTTTCAGCATAATAGCAAGCTCCGAAGGCAAGGCTTGGCCGCAAGCGCAAATAGATGCCGAACTCAAAGCGGCAGACAAGGAAATGTCCGATATAATAAACAGAGATTTTCAAAACAGGCTCGTTAAAGGTTCCTTATGAAAAAACCAAACGAAAAACAAATAGTGCTTTTTTTTGCGGTGCCATCCAGCGTGCTGCTTCTGCTGTTCCTTATTTTGCCGATTTTGTCGAATATTTTCATAAGCACATTTGATATCGGAAGCAATCCTGGGCAATGGTTTCACAACTTTGCATCTTTTAAAAACTACGAAAACGCCATTATGCAAGATGGTTTTATAAACGCCGTTAGAAACTCAATAGTATATACAATCGTAACAACGCTTGGTGTAACAACCATTGGCTTATTCGCTGCTCTATGCCTTAAAAAACCTTTCAAGGGCAGAAGCTTGGTTATTGCGCTTATGATGCTGTCCTGGACAGTTCCAAGCTATGTTGTCGGAATTTTTTTCGGTTACCTGTTTCAACAAGACAACAGCGTTGTGAACTTTATTCTATTTGATGTTCTTAAATTCGATTTATATTCAGGATGGCTCGGATTTGAATGGAGCTACAACGAGCTTAACCAGCTGATAATTCCACGCTGGCTGGATGGCAAATATTCCGTGCTAACCGTAGCTATTCCGGCTATATGGCACTACTGGCCATATTCCATGCTTCTCTTTTTGGAAGGCTTGAATTTGATAAAAGGCGACACATCCAGAGCCGCCACAATGGACGGCGCAAATGAAGTTTACAAATTTTTCTACATAACGCTGCCTATTTTAAAACCCGCTCTTATAGCCGTGCTTGCGCAGAACCTCATAATAAACATCTACAGTTTTAACATAGTTGTTATGATGTTTGGAAACGGAACAATGATACCGAGCAAAGGCGCAGACATTCTAATTCCATACATATTCCGCACTTCATTTCAATCCTGGAACCTCGGCATTGGCGCAGCGCTTTCCACTATGCTCACGCTTACTGTTGGGCTTTCCGTTTTGTATTACTACAGAAGCTTAAGAGGGCAGGAAAATGAGCGAGCTTAAAAAGGAACGCATAAGAATAACAATTGCCTGGATTCTTGCGCTTATGAGCGTGCTCCCGGTTTTGTTTATGATTTGGTTATCCATATTAAACGCAGACGACATTAACCAATCTGTTTTTTTTCCTCAGCAAAGAAACAACAAAGTCACATTCTTTGAACAGCAAGGAAACAGCAACACAGGAATAGCAGGCACTTCACTCGGCTACATATATGAATTTTCAGCAGAATCAAACAATTCAGGGAAAAAAATAGCGGAAATAAAATCTGTGGAAACCGCTTATTCGCAGAATGATAGAGATCTTTGGGCATTCAGCGCAAACAGAGGGCTTGTGAAAATATATTTGAAAAACGGAGAAGAAGCTTCCTATCCCTGGGATTTTTTCAAAAACAGTTACAAAAAATTCAATCCGTCAAGATTCTTTGTTTCCAACGATATTTTGCAGGAACATTATGAATGGCTTTCCAACAGCCTGAACAACGAACCGGCTCTCCCTATAGAAAACGGAAACGGCACAACAGCCACAGTCTCGTCAATAACCGGCATACGTTTTTATCAATCCGAGGAAATAGTGAGCCAATTGAACTGGCTTTTGGCAAACGAAAAGGTTTTAAGCTCCATGCTTGACTATTGGAGAAACTGGGATGGCTGGTTGAATCCTCAAATCCATAACCTGTTTAAAATTAAGAATATTTCCGAAATGGAAAAAAACTTGCTGTTCCGTTTTTGCCTTTCAGAGCTTTTTCCAAACAAAATATCCAGATTTAAATATTTTGAATGGCAGGATATTTGGGTGAATCAGGTAGCATTTTCCGGGCTTTCCGTTTTAGCTATAAACGACAAGGTTATAATGGGCATTGCCGGCGGGCATTTTCCGGGAATTGCTATTTTCGATACGGAAACAAAACGGCTGGCTTGGATTACCGAAGCTATGGGATTGCCGAGCACTTCAATACAAAATATAGTTCAAATATCAGAGCACGAAGTTATCGTGGCTCACGAAATAGGGCTTAGCATTGTGCAATTTGAGTCCGGAAAAATAACGCATAATTTTATGTTCGGCGAATACGGGTTGCCGCATTTGGATGACCAAAAACTGTATATAAAACCATGGGACAGCAATAAAATTTACATAAGCTACGAAAGCACAAGCTTTCTTTTCAATTTCCGCAAATTCGAGGTTGGAGTTTCAAATGAATATGTGTTTTTATCTCCTTCCATAAGCTCCTACTATGAAAATGCAAAAGGAGATATGTGGGTAGGTTACACCGATGGAAGCCTTGAAATTTTAGACAGCGCAAACCACCAGATAATGGAGAGTTCCGTTCCGAAAGGCAAACGCACTTTGCAATGGAGCAACTATCAAGACATAACAAAAATAATGCCGCTGGCGTTGTTTATAAAGAATTCGTTTTTAATAAGTTTTGCCATAAGTTTTTTATGCACCTTGCTTGCCGTGTTTCCAAGCTATGCAATTGCTCGCCTGAAATTTTTCGGCAAATCCGTATTTTCAAAAATTATGATATTTTCACAAGTGCTTTCAAGTTTGCCGTTCTTAATTCCGATTTTCGTTATATTCATAATGCTTCAAATGAACTCTTTCCAAATGTTCAATAATTTTGCCACTATAATATTTGTGAATATAGCCTTCTTTTTGCCTTTAACCGTGCAATTCCTTATAAACATATTCAAAGCTATCCCGGAAAATCTTGAAGAAAGCGCAAAAATGGATGGCTATACTCCGCTTGCTACATTTTTTAAAATAATTCTTCCTTCGGTTTTGCCAACGCTTGGTGCTTGCCTTGTTTACATATTCATCCTTGCTTGGGACGAAATTCTGTTTATATGGATTCTATCCGCTGATTCAAGCACGGCTACCCTGCCTGTTGGAATAAGAATGACAGTAGGCCAATTCGCAAACCGCCCGGAACTGCTAATGGCCTTTGCGGTTATAGCATCTTTGCCGCCCGTAGTGCTGTTTGCAACGCTAAGGGGGCTGTTATTTAAGAATTTGTTAAAGGGCCGGTAGTTAAACATTACAATTATATAAAAATTTTAGAAAAAAACAGAAAAAATCATGGCATACCCTTGACAAAATTTCAAAATATTACTAAATTTATGACTAATGTTCAAGAAATGCTCGAATCTATTTTTGTTTTTTTTTGCTATTTCTTTCGCAGGCGAAAAATACGGCGTTTACGATTCGTATGGGTCTCGTATTTCAACATTTGAAGCCGATCGACATGACTTGCCGGAAAAAGCACGACAAATCAAGGCTATGTACCCGAACAAAAATCTATACATATCATACGCTTCAAAAGGCAAAATCTCCAAACCTACTTCCCGTTACCGATACAAAGCCGAAACAGGAGCATACATTGAGGCTTCCAGAAAGGAAACATTTTCCGTTTGCCCGGATAAAGAGATTAAAGGCACTTGGATTAGCGAATATTCGGTATCTTTGAATGAGGAAAATTGTCTTTCGCTTCAGACTCCGAATCTTGCAGGCACCATTCACATATTGTTTCTGAGGAATAATGGCAAAATGGACACTATTCAAGTTTTGATTGACCAAAGCTATATACAAATGGGGGATTATTCGCACAAAATATGGGTTCCAGATTCCATGCCGTCATACTGCCGCAAGGAGCAATGCACTTTTCCAGCATACGGACATTATGAAAGCATAAACTATATTCAGCCGCTTATAGTGGACAAAACGAAATTCGTGGTAGGGGATGCCTGGCATTATTACTCAGCCATGGATATGAGATTTGATTCCAATAATAAAATAGTACCTTTTCTTGATGACAGAGAATTAAAGGAATATCCAAAAAATGAAAAGTTTGAAGGTTCTAGACTTCCGTACATAGGGTATCCAGACGAAGGATGGAGGTATGCCAACGAACGCTCCAAAAAAGAAGGCTTGGATACTGCGTATCATATAATTGCCAAAAGCGGCTACAAAGGTAAAGACGCATTTATAATATTGGGTAAATATTATGATAAAGACAATTTTATTGCGGTGGATACTTCGTCATCAGGCTACAAGATGCCTTCCGATGAGGAATGGATTTTCTTGATGCGTGCCGGAGCCTCTACTAAATACTATTGGGGAGACGATGAGGATTCGCTTACGGTTTCCCGATATGTTTGGGTGCGCCCGATCGGCTTGAAACAAGTTGCTCTGCTCCCACCCAATAAATTCGGGCTTTACGATATGGCAGGCCTTACGCATTATGAGGCTGTGGGAGCCTACAATAGCCGTATTTTTGGAGACAGGCATGAGACAATATACCAAGGGCGCAAATTTTTATATGAAGGGCGTGATTTATATGATTTTGGAATAGCTTGCATTGGTGGTGGTGATCAGTATAGACGCACTCTAAGCCCCGAATGCGATTTTATACAAAAGATAGGGTCTATGAAGCAGATTATGGAACGACCGTCAACAACTAGAATATGTACTGGGCCATCTCAGAAAAGAGAATGCGTGGATTTTGATGAACCTGAACTGCAGACATTTGCTGCCAATTATAATAGTTTCCGTTTTCTCCGCAAAACGCCAAAGTTGCATAAGCTGGACAAGTTTTAGTTTTTCTATATTTCAAATGTGTTGAAATTTTTTAAAATTTTGCTTCTGTTAGCGTTAATCGGATGCAGCGAAGAGCCGGCAATTTATGAGTCAACCGATGAGCCGCCTTCACGCTACCGCTTCAAAACAGGCTCGTACATAGAAGCAACGAGAAATGAAACATTTGCTTTATGCCCTCCAGACAAGAAAACGGATGGCACTTGGATTAGCGAACACTCAGTGGCATTGAGTGCAGAGAATTGCGTTTCTATTCAAACGCCAAGCCTTGCAGGAACCATTGATATTCTGTTTATGGAAAACAGCGGGCGCACAGATACCATTCAGGTATTGGTTGACCAAAGCTATATACAAATGGGAGATTACTCGCATAAAATATTTGTTGCGGATACAAATCAAATGGACATGAACGACAAAGCTGTTTACATCGTAGCGCCCGGAAGCTACGAAAGCATGACATATAGCCAGAATCTTATTGTGGATAAAACTATGTTTATAGTGGCTGATGCCCATATTTATTCTAAAGCTGACACCAATGTATTACCGATAATCCCTTATTATCGGTTGGAAGCAGAATACAAAGATGTGAAACTCGAAGAATCCAAGTTACCACTTGTAAATAGTATCTCATGGAGATATGCCAACGTGCGTTCAAAAATGGAAGGTTTGGATACGACTTATATCAGAATACATCCAAGCAATGCTGGGAAATTGATATTGCTGGGTGATCCTAGCCTTGATTATAATTCTTGTGAAACATGTACTATGATTGCGGTAGACACTTCGGCTTCTGGTTACCGTGTTCCTTTAAAAGATGAATGGTATTTTTTAATGCGTGCCGGTGCTTCAACTCGTTATTATTGGGGAGATGAAGACATGATTTTGGCAAAGAAGGATTCTCTTGTAATTTCTAGTTATGAATGGATACGTCCTGCCGGTTTAAAGCCTGTTGCGCAATTGCTTCCCAATGCTTTTGGGCTTTATGATATGGCAGGCATTGCCGCTGAGGCTTGCGACAATAGTCCGGAAGGATTTTTTATGTGCGGAAAGGGAATAGCGCAAATGATAGGCCCAGTCAATTACAAAGGTTTCCGCCTTCTTCGCAAAACGCCAAAGCTGCAAAAGCTGGACAAGTTTTAGTTTTTCTATATTTCAAATGTGTTGAAATTTTTTAAAATTTTGCTTCTGTTAGCGTTAATCGGATGCAGCGAAGAGCCGGCAATTTATGAGTCAACCGATGATCCGCCTTCACGCTACCGCTTCAAAACAGGCTCGTACATAGAAGCAACGAGAAATGAAACATTTGCTTTATGCCCTCCGGACAAGAAAACTGAGGGCACTTGGATTAGCGAACATTCAGTGGCATTGAGTGCTGAGAATTGCGTTTCTATTCAAACGCCAAGCCTTGCAGGGACTATTGACATTCAGTTTCTGGAAAACAGCGGACGCACAGATACCATTCAGGTATTGGTTGACCAAAGCTATATACAAATGGGAGATTACTCGCATAAAATATTTGTTGCGGATAAAAAGCAAATGGACATGAACGACAAAGCTGTTTACATCGTAGCGCCCGGAAGCTACGAAAGCAGGGCATATAACCAAAATCTTATTGTGGATAAAACTATGTTCACTGCGGCAGAGGCTTGGTATTATTCTAAAATTGATAGTAATATAAGTGTGCCATTTCCTTATTATCAGCTAGAAGCGGAATACAAAGATGTGAAACTTGAAGAATCCAGATTGCCGTATGTAAACAACAATAATTACGCAGCATGGAGATTTGCTAATGTGCGTTCAAAGATGGAAGGCTTGGATACTGCATATTGCATAAATTCTTCCGGCCTTGTGTTGGATACTTCGGCTTCTGGTTACCGTGTTCCTTTAGAAGATGAATGGTATTTTTTAATGCGTGCCGGTGCTTCAACTCGTTATTATTGGGGAGATGAAGACATGATTTTGGCAAAGAAGGATTCTCTTGTAATTTCTAGTTATGAATGGATACGCCCTGCCGGTTTAAAGCCTGTTGCGCAATTGCTTCCCAATGCTTTTGGACTTTATGATATGGCAGGCATTGCCGCTGAGGCTTGCGACAATAGTCCGGAAGGCTTTTTTATGTGCGGAAAGGGAATAGCGCAAATGATAGGCCCAGTCAATTACAAAGGTTTCCGCCTTCTTCGCAAAACGCCAAAGCTGCACAAGCTAGACAAGTTTTAGTTTTTCTATCCATCAAATGAGGGAATGTTTGCACTCCTGTTGCCTGAGCGGAGCCGAAGGCAACATTATTTGCTGTAAAATTCTACAACCAACTGTTCGTTCAGTTTTACCGGAATTTGATCGCGCAAGGGGTTGTTCACCAATTTGGTTTCCAGCTTGTCTTTGTTTACAGACAAGTAAACCGGAGCTTCGGGAGCGCCTTCAATGGCTTCTTTTATTTGCGGATGGTTTTTGGATTTGTCACGAACGGAGATTAAATCGTTTGGTTTAATTAAACGGTTCGGAGAAAAACTGCGGCGGCCATTCACTTGGAAATGCCCGTGCGCAACATACTGGCGAGCAGCAAAAACTGTGCGTGCAAAACCTGCACGATAAACAAGAGCATCGAGCCTTGTTTCCAAAAGTTGCATAAGGTTATCTCCGGAAGAGCCATCTCTGCGGTTTGCTTCAACATAAGTTTTGGCAAGCTGTGCTTCGGAAATGTTGTATGTGAATTTTAAGCGCTGTTTTTCAACGAGTTGCTGTTTGTAAACGCCAAGGTTCTTTTTGCGGCTCATGCCGTGCTGGCCTGGAGGGAATTTACGCCTCTCAAGAACTTTCTGTGTTTTTGGGCTAACAGCCAAGTCTAACGACCTGGCAACTTTTGCTTTTGGGCCTCTGTATGCCATTTTGCACCTCTAAAAGGAAGCTCTTTGGTTAAAACTTTTAACCGGCAGAGCTTGGCTCGGCTAAAAGATGGTGCTAAATATAGAATTTTTTTGAGAAAAAGTCAAGGGTTTCTCTCTTATATTTTTTTTCTACATTTACCCAATAACGGGTGGCGGGCTGCCGCTGTGCGCAGCAAGGGCTATGCCCCCTGTATGCATAGAGGAAAGTCCGGGCATCGCAGAGCAAAGTGCCGGCTAACGGCCGGAACCGGCAACGGTATGGATAGCGCAACAGAAAACAAACCGCCTGCTTCTAGTAGGCAAGGGTGAAAAGGCGAGGTAAAAGCTCACCGCACTTTTGGTAACAAAGGTGGCAGTGCAAGCCCCACTTGATGCAAGACCAAACAGGAATGTTTGCGCTGCTCGCGCTCCGCAATTTTGCGGCATTTCGGGTAGGTCGCTATAGGTTATCGGCAACGGTAGCCAAAGAGAAATGGCAGTCACGTGAAAACGAACAGAACCCGGCTTATAGCCACCCGTTTTTTTAATTCTGGCCACTCATACAGGGCCATCAGTGAAATTTTTCTACATTAACCACAATGAAACTATCATTTTCGCTTATAGTCCTGTTTCTCTTGGCGGCAGCAAACCTTGCATTTGCCAGCACAGATGTTTGCGGCATTTTAGATGTGCCGGCTACTTGGACAAAGGAAAATTCACCTTATCGCATAACGGGCGACATTCAAATTCCGCCAGCTTCAAGGCTCACAATAGAAGCCGGCGTCACTGTGCTTGTAGCAACAGGTGAAGCTTGCGGCGAAACCAAGCAACTGGACTGGTCCGATTCCACAAAAATAAGCATAAAAGCTTTCGGGCCTCTAATTATAAAAGGCACACAGGAAGAGCCGGTGCGAATTCTTCCGGAAAACCACGTGCCCGGAAAAATCCAGTGGGATGGAATTCGGCTTCCTATGAAGAACAAAGAAGGAGTAAGTTTGGAATTTATACACATAATGGGCGCAAACAAAGCCATCAACGCTTCTTATGGCAAATTTAATGTGGGAAACTCGCTATTTCTCGGAAACAGCACCGGAATATGGATGGAAGACGAAGCCGACCTCTCCATTTACAACTGCATTTTCGCAGAAAACTTGAGCGCAGGCATTTACATAAGCAATTCCCGCCCAAGCATTGCAGCAAATATTTTTTACAAAAACTTCAACTTCGGAATATGGGCAGATTCCAGGCCCAGCCCTCGCATACAAAACAACATTTTCTTCGCAAATGCCGATACCGATTGCCGCTATTGCCCTGTTGGAACCGCAAAAACATTCAAAAAAGAAAACAGCAATATTCCAATAGACAAATTCGGAAACATATATTCAGACCCTGTCTTCGCAGGCAGCGAAAAAGAAAAAAAACTAATGGAAAGAGACCCTAAGCGGCCAACTCCGGCAGCCAACATAAAAGACACCGTTATCCGGCAAATCTATGAAAAATCGCAAGGAACACCAAGCACGGCAGAGACAACAACATCGGAAAGCCTCCCTTATAGCCTCTCCAAATATTCCCCCGGCATAAACGCTGCTCCAAAAACGGATTTTTTCAAAAACGCAGACAATAGCCAAGGGGATATAGGCCTTTACGGCGGCAAGCCCGGCAGGTTTAATAAAATAATTAGTTTATGAAAAAAAAACGCCAGGTTCTGTGCAAAGATGATCCCTTAAAGGCAGGTGATTTGGCAATGAACCTGTTGGATGGCTTGCTTAAGCCGGAGCAAAAAGATGCAATAATTTTAGACAACAGCAAGGATCAAATTTTACCGGGAAAGCTGCTGGAAAAGGTTAAAATATCGTCTTTAAGCAAAGGAACCCTCACTTTAAAAACAAATTCTTCCGTTTGGCGTGTGGAAACGCTCGCCCAAAAAGCAAGCATCCTTGCCGCCTGCAACCGCATTCTGGGAAAAATCGCCGTTAAAAACATTAGGGTTGGGTAATTTTTTCTATCTTACTGCTCTCACTATTTAGGAGACATTCAACATGTATTCGGTTAAAACCCTCAACAAGATTTCCAGCAAGGGAACCGCATTATTCGGAAAAAACTATTCTGTTGGCGACAGCGAAAGCAACCCCAGCGCAATTCTGGTGCGAAGCGCACAAGTTGATACCGATACTTTTTCAGAAGACCTGTTGGCTGTGGCTCGTGCAGGAGCAGGCGTAAACAACATAACAATAGACAAAGCCAGCACACGAGGCGTGTGCGTGTTCAACACACCAGGCGCAAATGCAAACGCAGTTGCCGAGCTTGTATTCACAACCCTTGGCATTGCCTCAAGAAACATACATAAATCCCTAGCCTGGATAAGCAGCTTGAACGGCAAAAGCGACGAAGAAATAAGCGAAGCTGTCGAAAAAAACAAAGCTCAATTTGTAGGCACCGAAATTGCAGGCAAAACAATAGGCGTTGTAGGTCTTGGCAAAATTGGAATTTTGGTCGCAAACGGAGCCATAGGTCGAGGCATGAATGTAATTGCTTACGAACCATATCCAAGCGTTGGCAACATGATAATGCTCAATAACACCGTCAAAGTCACGGAAAGCTTGGACGAAGTCATTGCAACAGCCGACATTCTAACCGTGCACGTTCCCTATATGCTCGCAACTTGGGGCCTGTTGAACGAAACAAACCTTGCGAATTTCAATGGCTCATACCTGCTCAACTTTGCCCGCAACGGCATTGTGAGCGATGCCGGAGTTAGCTTCTTTTTATCGAAAAATAAAAACAATGCGTATCTAACAGATTTCCCAAACAAAGCAGACTTGTCTAACCCGCAAACAATCTCTTTCCCTCACTTGGGCGCAAGCACCGAAGAAGCCGAAGAAAACTGCGCTACAATGGCCGTGGAACAATTGAAAGACTATCTGGAATATGGCATTGTTCATAATTCCGTGAACTTCCCCGCTTTGGAAAGCAGGCCGTCTCCAACCACAAAAAGCCGCATTATAGTTATAAACAACGATGTTCCGAACATGATTGCTTTAATATCAAAAGTGTTTGGCGATGCCGGCATAAACATAAGCAGATTTAAAAACGAAAGCAACGGAAAAATAGGCTATAACATAATAGACCTTGAGTCTTCCGTTTCAAAAGATCTCATTGAATCTCTTAAAAAAATAGAACACGTAATTCGCGTGAGGGTTATAGAGTTTTGAACACTCGTCTTGAAATGAGGATAGCTTGGCGCTACCTAGGTGCTCAACGCAAGAGCCTCTTTGTTTCGCTTATAAGCCTGTTCAGCATGGTTGGCGTATGCATAGGCACATTCGCTCTTATTGTAGCGCTCTCCGTTGTGAACGGCTTTGAAGCAGAAGTAACAAACCAAATGATTGGAAAAGATGCTCACTTTGAGCTTATGAACTATAGAGGAGACCCTATTTTTGAACCCGATTCCATTGCAAAGTTAATAATGGATAACGATACCGAAATAACAGCTTACTCTCCTTTCATAATCTACAAGGTTGGTGTTAGTTCAAGAAAAGTAAACGATGGAGTTGTGGTTTACGGCATAGAAGCCGGCACAGCAAGAAATGTCATAGACTTGCCTTCAAAAATGATAGCCGGAGCTTTTAGAACAGACAGCCTCGAAGACCACGGCGGAAATCTTCGCCCATCGCTTATGATAGGCTCCATTCTTGCGAACAGATTGCGTGTGGATGTCGGCGACCGCCTCGTTTTGCAAACCTTTCAAGGCCCCGATGATGTAATCAGTGGCGGCCCGAAAATGATGCAGTTCGTGATTGGCGGAATTTTTGAAACCGGAATGTACGAATACGACGGCAACCTTTTATATGTAGAAATATCTGCGCTTAAAGCCTTGCTTGGAGTGCAAGGTGTTACCGGAATCCAGTTTAAAATCAAAAATCCTTGGAAAAGCGATATTCACGCCGAAAAGGCCGGCAAGTTTATGGGTTACCCATATTACGCAAGCGATTGGAAAGCCAAAAATCAAACTCTGCTAAAATGGATGAACTACGAAAAATTCATAGTTGCGGCCATTATTTGCCTTATTGTTCTCATAGCGGCATTTAACATAATAAGTTCGCTCATTATGGTTGTGGTAGATAAAACAAAGGAAATAGGAATTTTGCGAAGCATGGGCTTTTCCGAAACCGCAGTTATGCGGGTTTTTGTGAGCATGGGTTCGTTTATAGGCGTGTTCGGCTCGATTTTGGGCGGCATCACAGGGCTTGCGTTGTGCCTAGTGCAGGAAAAAACACACTTTATAAGATTGCCTGCCGATGTCTATATGATGCCGTTTTTCCCTGTGCAAGTTCAAGCTTTAGATGTTATTATGGTGTTTATAATAGGGAATTCTCTTTGCATTCTGGCAACTATTTTGCCGGCATTCAAAGCTAGCCGAATGGATCCGGTAGGAGCGATAAGGCATGAATGAATTTTCTATATTTAATTTCTAAATATGAAAAATAGTATTATTATCATAGTTCTTTTAATGATTGGCAGTGTTGCGTTTGCCGTGCCAACAGAAACAATTTTTTATCGTAATAAAACGTATAAAATAAAAGATATTGTCGGTTTGCAATGGTTCATGCAAGAAGTTGACGGCGGCATAAGCCACTCTTGGTCTCAAGCCAATAATGCCTGCAGCGATGGCTGGCGTTTGCCAAGCAAAAAAGAATGGGAATCGTTAAACAGTGCTTTCAAAAAAGACAGAAAGTTGCTTGAAGAATTCAGAACATCCGGGAATTCCAATATTTGGTGGAGTTCAACTCCAGTTAGCAGTTTTAAAGCACATCTTTGCAGAATAGCTGTTGAAATCAGTTGCACAGATACCGATAAAGGAGACGGATACTCTATTCGCTGTATTAGAGACATTCCAAAAGCAGCTCCTCCGCAAACTGAATATCACAGACAAACAGTCTCTCCGTCTACAGCACGCAAACCGCACGGGCGAGCAGAAGATTCTCATACCCAACAACCCGTTTCTGAATCTGTAGCATCGCCAGTTCCGCCACCGCCTGCGCCCGTTGTTGCGCCAGCTCCGCCACTGCCGCCTGCTCCTGTTCCTGCTCCACAACCGGTTCCTGCGCCCGTTATTGCGCCTGCTCCGCCACCACAACCTGTTCCTGTTCCACAACCGGTTCCTGCTCCCGTTATTGCGCCTGCTCCGCCACCACAACCTGTTGCGCCGCCTGCTCCAGTTACGCCTGCTCAGGCTCCGCCGCCTGCGCCTATAAAGGTTGAAATTCCTCAGCCCCCACAGCAACAACCGGATACAACACAATCACCATCAGCACGTTTCGGTTCCACTTGGCGCAACAAACCTGCGCATTAACGCAAACTTACAACCCGGAATTTACCTAGTAAATTTACTATATTAAACGCTGATTAACTCTCTAGGCTAGTGGCTAGTAGTGAATGGCTAGTGGGAAAAACGCTTAAATTTCCTCAAGATCGCCGATTTTATTTCTGGTAACCACTAGCTACTAACCACTTACCACTAGCATAACGACTTTTTCAGCATTTACTATATTCTCCTAGATATTAGGAGTTTATATGGTAAAAAGAGTTTATCTTTTCGGAAAAAGCATAACGGAAGGCGACGGTTCGCAACGTAATTTACTCGGTGGAAAAGGAGCCGGGCTTGCGGAAATGGCAAAGCGTGGTTTTAATGTTCCCCCAGGTTTTACAATAACAACAGATGTTTGCACGGAATATTACGCAAACAAGCGCAAAATGCCGGCCGGATTAGATGCAGAAATTAAAAAAGCCATAACCGTAATAGAAAAGAAAACCGGAAAGCAATTCGGAGGAGATAAAAACCCTTTGCTCGTAGCCGTTCGCTCAGGCGCAAGAGAATCAATGCCCGGCATGATGGACACTATTTTAAATTTGGGCTTAAACGACACAACCGTAGAAGTTCTGAAAGCGAAAAGCGGCAATGGCCGTTTTGCCTACGATTCATATCGCCGCTTTATTCAAATGTATTCCGGAGTGGTTCTGCACATTGAACGTGCCAATGAAAACGAACACGATCCGTTCGAAGAGATTTTAACCGAAGCTCGCAACAAAAGAGGTGTTGTACACGACAATCAACTTCCCGAAGAAGATTTAAAAGCAATAATCGAAAAATTCAAAAAATTGGTTCACGAAAACACAGGCAAAGCTTTCCCCAGCGACCCTTACAAGCAGCTAGAAGGCGCAATAAGCGCTGTGTTTGCCAGCTGGATGAACGAACGTGCCATTATTTATCGCCGCAAATACAAAATCCCCGAAGAATGGGGAACTGCTGTAAACGTTCAGTCTATGGTGTTTGGCAATTTAGGTGACAGTTCCGCAACCGGCGTTGCCTTCACTCGCAACCCTGCCAACGGAGAAAACGAGTTCTACGGCGAATTTTTGGTGAACGCTCAAGGCGAAGATGTTGTTGCCGGAATTCGCACTCCGCTGAAAATTTCCGCAATGTCAACTACCCCAAATCTGGAGCATTGTTTCAAAGAACTGTGCGATGTTCGTAAACAACTGGAAAAAGAATTCGGCGATATGCAGGATTTTGAGTTTACCATAGAAGACGGCAAACTTTACATGCTTCAAACAAGAAACGGCAAACGCACCGCAACAGCTTATGTAAAAATTGCGCATGAAATGGTGAAACAGGGCCTTATGACCCAAGAACACGCAATAGCAAGCGCAGACCCTGAGGCAATAGAACAATTGCTTGCTCCGGTGTTCGACAAAGAAGCATATCAAAAAGCCATTGCAGAAAAACGAATGCTCACAAAAGGCCTGCCCGCAGGGCCTGGAGCCGCAAGCGGAACTCTGGTGTTCTCTGCAGAAAAAGCAGAACGCTGGGCAACGCTTGGGCCTGTAGTGCTGGCTCGTGTTGAAACCAGCCCGGAAGACTTGCGAGGAATGATTGCCGCAAGCGGCATTGTAACCGCCAAAGGCGGCGTTTCCAGCCACGCAGCTGTGGTTGCAAGGCAAATGGGCAAGGTGTGCGTTGTTGGCGCATCGGACATGGACATTAACTACAACACGTGCATTTTAACGTGCGGCGATAAAACAATAAAGGAAGGCGAATTCATTTCAATCAACGGTTCCACAGGCGAAGTTTTAAGCGGCAAAATAGACACTGCCCCATCTGAATTGGTTCAAGTGCTAATAGACAAAACGCTTTCTCCAAAAGATTCCGAACTGTTTGCAGACTACGATTTCATTATGACTCTTGCAGACAAATTCCGCAAGCTTGGCATTCGCACAAACGCCGACCAGCCGGAGCAGGCACTAAACGCCATTGCGTTTGGCGCAGAAGGCATTGGCCTTTGCCGCACAGAACACATGTTCTTTAAAGGCGATCGCATAGACCTTGTGCGTGAAATGATAATTTTTGCTTCGGTTTACGCAGAATACAAATCAAAACTTGCAGCCCGCCCAAGCGATGCTGTTTTGCTTGAAAACGAGTACCACATTCCAATAAGGCATTTCCGCCACGCATTGGAAGAATTGCTTCCTATTCAGCAAGAAGACTTTGAAGGTTTGTTTATGGCTATGGGCGAGCACCCCGTTACCGTGCGCTACCTAGACCCGCCTCTACACGAATTCCTGCCGCACTCAAACGACCAGATAGACGAGCTTGCTCGCAAACTCGGCGTTCCTTTCGATCGTGTTTCGCAAACAGTTTCTGCGCTCCACGAATCTAACCCCATGCTTGGGCACAGAGGCTGCCGCTTGGGAATTGTATATCCGGAAATTTCCGAAATGCAAAGCCGTGCTTTGTTCCGTGCAGCACTAGCTGTAGCCGCCAAAAGCAAAAAAACTCCACTGCCTGAAATTATGATTCCTCTGGTTGGTTTTGACAGGGAACTTGAAATGCAGCTCGAAATTGTAAACAGGGTTGCAAAAGAAGAATTTGCCGCAGCAAAACGCACAATTGAATACAAAGTTGGAACAATGATTGAAGTTCCACGTGCCGCAATTACTGCAGAGCAAATTGCCCGTCACGCAGAGTTCTTCTCTTTTGGAACAAACGATTTAACGCAAACCACACTCGGCATGAGTCGTGACGATGCAGGCCATTTCTTGCCCTATTACGAAAAAGAAGCCGGCATTATAAAACACGATCCTTTTGCAACTCTAGACAAAGAAGGCGTTGGCAAGCTTATGGAAATTGCAATAGACGGCGGCAGAAAAACTCGCCCGAAAATTAAACTCGGCATTTGCGGAGAACACGGCGGAGACCCAAGCTCCATTGAGTTCTGCAATAAATTGGGACTCAGCTATGTTAGCTGCTCTCCATTCAGAGTGCCCGTTGCTCGCATTGCTGCAGCAAAGTCTGCGGTAAAAGAAATGCTTGCCGCAAATAAAACCGCGCCTGCTACCAGAAAAACCTTGAAAGTAAAAACACCTGTTGCAAAAAAAACAAGGCCCGTGAAACTTGCCAAGGTAACTGTAAAAAAGTTTGTTAAAACAGTGAAAAAGGCGGTTAAGAGGAAGTAATTCATGGTTAACTTAATTCTTTGTGGAGGCGCAGGAACCAGGCTTTGGCCAGTTAGCAGAACTTTGCTGCCAAAGCAATTTGTTAAAATTTTCGGCGAACATTCGCTATTTCAGCGCATAGTGCTTCTAAACAGCAATTTTTGCTCGGAACAGCGCATTGTAAGCAATGCCGAACAGTTTTTCATAGCACGGGAGCAGTTGCAGTCAATAAAGCATAACCACACTTCTTTTATACTTGAGCCTGTTGGCAGAAACACGGCACCGGCCATTGCGCTTGCCTGCCTTGAGCTTCCCGAAGACGAGGTTGTTCTGGTTTCTCCTAGCGACCACCTTATTAAAGACTCCAAAAGCTACTCCGAAGCGGTAAAGAGAGCAGAAACTCTTGCTAACGAAGGCAACCTTGTGACATTTGGCTTAAAGCCAACAGGCCCGGAAACAGGCTATGGTTACATAGAAGCCGATGGCGAGAAAGCCAAAAGATTTGTTGAAAAACCCGATTTGGAAACAGCCAAAAAATACATTTCAAGTGGAAATTTTTACTGGAACAGCGGCATTTTCTGTTTCAAAGCAGGCACGTTTTTAGATGAGCTGAACAAATATGCGCCTGCAATGCTCGAAGCCTGCAAGGAAGCACTCAAAAAAGCTACTTTGGAAAACTCTCTTGCCTATATTCATCACGAAGATATGGCAAAAATTCCAGCCGATTCAATAGACTACGCCGTTATGGAAAAATCTAGAAAGGTAAATGTTGTTCCCTGCTCAATAGGCTGGTCGGATTTGGGAAGTTTTGAAAGTCTTTATAAAGAGCTTCCGCACGATGCGGAAGGCAACACAGAAGATAGCCGCCATATTTCCGTGGACTCCAAAAACTGCCTTGTTATGGGTTCAAACAGGCAAATCGCCACCATAGATTTGAAAAACATGATGGTAGTTGACACTGCTAATGCTTTGCTTGTTGCCCCACTTGCAAGCAGCCAAAAAGTAAAGAAACTTGTAGAATCCTTAAAGGAAAAACGACCGGATTTGCTGCACACTCCGCAAACTGTGATTCGCCCTTGGGGAACCTACACGGTGCTGGAAGAAGGCAATCATTTCAAAGTAAAGTGCATTTCCGTTAATCCGGGAGCACGTCTTTCGCTGCAAAAACACCTGCACCGCTCGGAGCACTGGGTTGTTGTAAGCGGAATGGCAACGGCAACTGTTGGCGAAATAATCCTCTACATACGCCCAAACGAGTCCACCTACATACCTTCCGGCACTGTTCACCGCCTGCAAAACGAAGGCAAGCTGCCGCTTGTAATAGTAGAAGTGCAAGTAGGAGAATATACCGGAGAAGACGATATTATCCGTGTAGAAGATGATTATAAGAGGTAATTTGATACGAGCCTCTGCTAAAGGCTCCAAATTTCTATATTCAAGCTATGAAAATACTTCCGTTGATTTTTTTATTCGCTTTTTCTGCGTATGCCCAACTGCTTTCAGGTGGGCATTTTGATGTCATTAAAGTCGGCAATGTCGGCATTAGCCAAGGCAAGGTAGATAGCCTGGTAAAGCAACTTGCATTGGCGCAAGCCGGGGGGCGCAATGTTCCGCCGGAAGCCATGACTCAGCTTCGCTGGGCTGTTATAGACAACCTTGTAGGGCAAGAACTTTTGAAATCGGAAATAACCAAACAAGGGTTAAAAGCCGATGCAAAAAAAACAGATAGCCTTATAAACCTGTTCAAATCGCAGTTTCCCAGCACGGAAGTATTCAAGCAAGAATTGAAAAAGAGCGGAAGCACCGAAGCGGAATTCAAGAAAAAAGTAGAGAATCAACTCTTAGCAGACATGCTTTTGGAGAAAAAAATTCCATACCCAAAAGATCCAACGGACAATGACAAAAAAGCGTATTGGGAAAAACACAAACATGAAGCTATTATTAGTGACAGTATTAGCGGCGCACGCATTTATTTGAACATAGCAAAAGGCGAAAGCTCTCTCTCCATACAAGATAAAAAAGATATTCTAAAAGGTTACGCAGCACAGGTTCGCCAGAAAAAAGCCGGCTTTGCGCTCCTTGCTGCACAGCACAGCGACGATCCTAACGCAAAAAAAGATGGTGGCGCAATGGACCGCTTTTTGCCTAAAGACTTTGGAGCTGAATTTGTAGGTGCCGTTAAAAACTTAAAAGTCGGTGATGTAAGCGAACCTTTTGTTCAAGGCGGAAACAAGGTTATGATTTTCATGCTTGCCGAAAAAAACGACGGTAAATTCGAAAGCTACGACTTCAAAATTGACTACATTTTGCGTGTAGAATCCGAAAAAAAACGCCAGATAGCCATAAAGGACTATCTCGACCAGCTCGCAAAAAGCTACAAAGTTCAATATCTGAACAAGGATTACACTCCTCCGGATGCAATCGGACAGTAATGATTACAACACATGTAAACTTAAACCTTATTCGCGAGCGAATAGACAAGCTCCGGGGGTATCTTTGACCTCGATGTAAAGGCCGAAGAACTTGCTGTTTTGGAAAAGCAAAGCAGCGACCCCGAATTGTGGAGCGATTCAAACAAAGCGCAAACCTTGCTGAAAAGAGCTGCTTCTATACGAGACTCCATTTCAAACTGGGAAACAGTCTCAAAGCAATGCGACGATTTATCCGAGCTTTACGAGCTTTCAAAAGCCGAAAACGACCAGGAATTATCGGCTTCCATAGAAAAAGACGTCTCGAAATTAGACGCTAGAATCTCTGAAATGGAGCTTAGAAAAATGCTTGCAGGACCAGACGATGCTGCCCCTGCCCTGTTCTCCATAAACTCCGGCGCAGGCGGAACAGAATCCCAAGACTGGACTCAAATGCTTTTGAGAATGTACACAATGTATTTTGAGCAAGAAGGAATGCCTTTTAAAGTGTTGGATGTTCAAGAAGGTGACACAGCAGGCATAAAAGGCTGCACGCTGGAGCTTTCCGAACCATACAGCTATGGAATGCTGCGCTCGGAAATAGGCGTTCACCGCTTGGTGCGCATAAGCCCTTTCGATGCCAATGCTCGCCGCCACACAAGCTTTGCCGCCGTTTACATGACCCCCATTTACGAAGACGCAGATGTGGAAGTTAACCCGTCCGATTTGCGTGTGGACACCTACCGTTCAAGCGGAGCCGGCGGCCAATACATAAACAAAACCGATTCTGCGGTGCGCATAACGCATAACCCAACAGGCATAGTTGTTAGCTGCCAAACCGAGCGCAGCCAAATTCAAAACCGGGAAACCGCAATGAAAATGCTCAAAGCATTGCTTGTTCAGCACTACAAAGAAGAAGAAGAGGCAAAACGAAACGAACGTGCGGCAGAAAAACGCAAAATCGAATGGGGTAGCCAAATTCGCTCTTACGTTTTAGACGACCGCAGAGTAAAAGATGCTCGCACAGGCCACGAAACCTCAAACACTGAAGCCGTTCTGAACGGCGAAATAAAACCATTCATAAAAGCTTATCTGCTTGCGCAATAAGGATAATAATTTAAATTCGGGCCACGCCAAGCGTTAGCGACCGAACAGCCGCAGGCTGGTAATTCTGATTCTGACAGAATGTGTGTGTGTAGAATTGAGTGGGCTCGTTGGCGATTATTGCCTTTTTGAGCCACTGTTTTTTCAACTAGCAAATTTGCACACTTTTTGAACATAGGTTGTAATATAGCAAATTCTGATTAAGTTGTTAGGCTAGTGGCAAGTAGGGAGTGGCTAGTGGTTTTTCATAAAAAAATGCGCTTTTTTACTCGTTCAGCTAGGCTTCACTCGCCCTAAACCAGCAAACTTCTGTGCTAGCGGGGCCAGCCTACACGGCTGTTGAAAATTTTTCTACTGCGTGCCATTCTGGCTCGAAAAATTTTTTTACACATTTTCATTTTTTTTGATTTTTTTTCCGGTTTGTTACGTCTAATAGAGTATAGTAAGTGCAGAAAAAGTCGTTATGCTAGTGGTCAGTGGTTAGTAGCTAGTGGTTATTTCCTACTAGCCACTCCCTACTAGCCACTAGCCTAGAGAGTTTTTCGGCGTTTACTATAGAAACTTTAAAACGGAGAATTCTATGCCAAAAAAACGGGAAAAAGCTAAAACGAACCGCAAGTACAAAGACAGCGTGTTC
>Ga0209755_10002538_pt1 | contig 24951 bp, 17 predicted proteins | sample TergutCo191P1_FD_187301 | JGI IMG/M metagenome (GOLD analysis project Ga0209755, IMG submission 187301) | Cornitermes sp. P1 segment gut microbial communities from Petit-Saut dam, French Guiana - Co191P1 (SPAdes) (version 2) | ecosystem: Host-associated > Arthropoda: Insects > Digestive system...
GCCGACTGCAACCGTTCCCCATATGCCGCAAACGCCGTGTACCGCGACAGCTCCGACAGGATCGTCTACTTTCAATTTAATATCGATAAACTCAACCGCGAGAACAACAAGAACGCCTGCGACAAGACCAATCGCGAGAGCGCCCACCGCATCGACATTGGCGCATCCGGCAGTTATACCGACAAGTCCCGCTAACGCGCCGTTAAGCGACATAGAAACATCGGGCTTTCCGTTTTTGATCCATGTGAAGAGCATTGTCGCAACCGACGCTGAAGTCGCGGCGATTGTTGTCGTAACAAAAATTGAGCCAAGTTCGCTTACATCCCCCGCGGCGGCGCCGTTAAAACCGTACCATCCGAACCACAGGATAAAAACGCCTAGCGCGCCTAATGTTAAGCTGTGCCCCGGAATCGCCCGTGCTTTTCCATCTTTGGTGTACTTGCCGATACGAGCGCCGAGAAACGCCGCGCCTAAAAATCCCGAAATACCGCCGACCATGTGAATCGCGCCGGATCCTGCGAAATCAATAAAGCCCAGTTGATTCAGCCAGCCGTTCCCGTTCCATACCCAGCCCGCTTCGACAGGATAGATCACAGCGCTGATCACAATGCTGTAAATACAGTAAGCGCTGAATTTTGTACGCTCCGCCATAGCTCCCGATACAATTGTAGCGGCTGTTGCGCAGAACACAAGGTTAAAAATAAAATCGGAATAATTGAAATTTTTATAGTCAGTTAAAATTCCAAGATTCGGAATTCCGATAAGCCCGAAAACATAATCCTCCGCCGCAAGAAGACAATAGCCGAGCAGCATAAAAGCGATTGCGCCAAGACCGAAATCCATCAGATTTTTCATGATGATATTTCCCGCGTTTTTCGCGCGTGTAAAACCGGCCTCCAGCATCGCAAACCCGCATTGCATAAAGAATACTAACGCAACGCCCACAAGAAACCATACGCTGAAGACGCCTTCAGTAACCATCGTCGTAATTTCCCCTTCCATAAAATCCTCCAAAAAAAATAGCGTGTGTCCTTCCATCCCGGAAAAACACACGCCTTTGTGTGAAACGGCAACGCCGCCAATAAATTAATTTTTTTTCTCACACAGAGGCACAGAGACACAGAGTTTAAATTAGAAATATTAACCTAATTCTCAGGAAATCTTTGATAACAATCCAATATTTCTTAAAATAACTCCGTGCCTTTGTGCCTCCGTGAGAATCTATCTTCCTCTATATAACACTGTACAACAGTTCCGCGTAGGTTGGGATTGGCCAGTACTTCTTCGCAACCAATGTTTCAAGCTCATCTACAATCAGACGCAATTCCGACATGGCGGTAAAAATCCTGTCGCGGTAGAAACTTGCCTGCGCGAGAATTTCTCTTTCTTCTCTGGATTCTAAAATCGTATTCTCCAAAGCTGTCAGCTTTGTTAAAAGACAAGCTGATAATTTTGTAATGTTGTTAAGAAAATGCTCTTCCAGAGTACAGTCAAGGCTGCCGGAATACGCTTTCTTCTGCCTTAGAAGATCGATTAGATCAGCCTGATAATCAAGACACGCCGGAATTATATCTCCTTTGACCATATCTACCATTGTAAGAGCTTCTATATGAAGCGTTTTGCAGTACGATTCCATCATTATCTCGTAACGCGAATGAACTTCTGTTTCGGTAAACACATGATGTTTTGTAAACAGCTCTATGCTCTTTTTCTCGATATATTTCGGAAGTGCGTCAACCGTAGTTTTTAAATTTGACAAACCGCGTTTTTGAGCTTCCACAACCCATTCTTCGGAATAATTATTGCCGTTGAAGATGATCCTCTTGTGCTCGCTGTATGTTTTTTTAACGATTGAGGCGATATCAGCTTTAAAATCTTTTGACTTCTCAAGAATATCCGCGAATTGAGCCAACGTTTCCGCGACAATTGTGTTAAGCACAATATTTGGACCGGCGATTGAAAAAGTCGAACCGAGCATACGGAACTCAAACTTGTTACCTGTAAACGCGAAAGGAGAAGTACGGTTGCGATCCGTCGAGTCTTTTGGGAAATGCGGCAGCACCGTTACGCCAATTTCCATCTCATGTTTTTCTTTTCCTTTGTAACTGGCCCCTGATTCGATAGCGTCAAGTATCTCCTTTAATTCATCACCGATAAACATTGAGATGATCGCAGGAGGCGCTTCATTCGCGCCAAGGCGGTGATCATTCGCCGCGCTCGCGGCGGACAATCTCATTAAATCCTGATACTCGTTAACAGCTTTGATAACCGCGACGAGGAACAGTAAAAATTGCGCGTTATCCTGCGGGGTATCGCCGGGCTCAAGCAAATTGCTGCCGGTATCCGTGCTGATTGACCAGTTATTGTGCTTGCCGCTTCCGTTAACGCCGGCGAACGGCTTTTCGTGCAGCAGGCACGCCATACCGTGCTTGTTCGCGATACTCTTCATTAATTCCATTGTTATCTGATTATGATCTGTCGCGATATTTGTAGTTGAAAAGACCGGAGCGAGCTCATGCTGCGCCGGGGCAACCTCATTATGTTTTGTCTTTGCGTAAACGCCGAGCTTCCACAGTTCTTCATCAAGTTCTTTCATAAAAGCTGAAACCCTCGGCTTAATGCATCCAAAGTAATGATCTTCAAGTTCCTGACCCTTCGGCGGACGGGCGCCGAATAATGTCCTGCCTGTGTAAATTAAATCCGGGCGCTGAAGAAACGCTTCCTTGTCAATAAGAAAATATTCCTGCTCCGGGCCGACAGTTGTAATTACCCTGCTCGCTGTTGTATTGCCGAACAGTTTAAGAATGCGCATAGCCTGCTTGTCAACAGCTTCCATTGAGCGCAGCAGCGGCGTCTTTTTATCAAGCGCTTCGCCCGAGTACGAGCAGAAAGCCGTTGGAATGCAAAGAGTGCCATCTTTTATGAACGCATAAGAAGTTGTGTCCCAAACGGTATATCCTCTCGCTTCAAAAGTAGCGCGAAGCCCTCCCGACGGGAAACTTGACGCGTCAGGCTCTCCCCGAACAAGCTCTTTACCGGAAAATTCGACGATAATCCTGCCGTCCCCTGCCGGAGAGATAAAACTGTCGTGTTTTTCCGCTGTAGTTCCGGTCATTGGCTGGAACCAGTGTGTAAAATGGGTCGCGCCTTTTTCAACGGCCCATTCCTTCATGGCGTTTGCTACCGCGTTTGCCACATCCTGCTCCAGATGAGTGCCCTGCGATATCGTCTTTTTCATGGATTTGTAAACATCCTTTGGAAGACGCGCTTGCATGACTGCGTCATTGAAGACCATGCTTCCGAACAATTTAGTAATGTCCTTGTCTTTCATTTTTACCCTCCTATAGGTAAAAAACAAAGGCGCTGTGCCCAAGCGCCCGGCCGCTTTTTACGGTCAGGCATTCAGACACAGCGCCTTTGCTGTTTCTAAGGTTACATTATATAATTCCAGAATATTTGTCAAGTGGGTTTAATATATTTTTTACAGTAAACCGCACTTTATAATTTATTTATAAAAGATATTCCGTTCTGTATTCTAATTGTTTTATCATTGGTTAGTAAATTTCCTTTGAACATCCATTCACCGCTTACATTATTAAAAACCCCAAATTCAGCTGATCCTTCTTCCAGATAAAGTGCCGAGCCGTAATTCGCATGATTGCTGTTATCGTCTGCATTATTACCATAAATCAATCCGCTTTTTATTTTAATACTTCCTGATTTAATATAAATTCCGCCTCCTGAGCCGGATATACCAATAGCATTATTACGGGTAATTATCCCACCATTCATGATAAAAGTTCCTGAATTAATAAAAACACCGCCACCAGCGCCAGATCGTTTAAAACGATAGCAGGAATTATCAGAAATTTCTCCGCCGTTCATAACAAAAGTTCCTTCATTTCTGACTCCGCCGCCAAATTCCTCACTGGATGGTGAAGAATTATAATTTTTGGTTATTTTTCCGCTATGCATAGTGAAAGCTGCATTGTTTGGAATAATAACTAAGGCACTGTTATTATCATCACAGCCTTTTAATGTTAAGTTATGCAAAAATACCTTTTGAGATGCATACAAATAAATTAACGCGCCCTTTGGGTTTCCATCCGCCAACAGGGCAAGACTGCCGGTTCCGCGCAGCGAAACCTTTATACCCGCAACAGAGCCAAACGTATTTCCGTCATATTCGTAAGCGCCTGAAACGGTTAAATCTCCTATAATGTTAATGATATAATTATGGTTTTCCGGACCGGAAATAATATACTGCCTTGCCATCATCCATGTTTTGGTAGAATCTACTTTAATTACCGTAACAGATGTACCTATAAGAAAATCGGGATCGTCTTTGGCTGTAAAACTTGTATTCACATCCAGATGTATCACAGACATGATGCCTTTAGTTCTCGGAAATGCCGCGCTTATAACGCCGGAATCAGCGGCGTTAGTTACAGAAGTGATTATTCCCTCGACAGTAAAAAAGTCAGCCTTTACACCTTGTAGGGTGAAACCTTCTTTTGCCGTCAAAGTAATTGTTGCAACATAAATAGTTAAGCTCTTGAAAACATCAGGATTATCGCTCCATGAAACAGTTCCGGTATATTGTTCTGTTTCTTCAATTGTGTATACAGGTTTCCAACCGGGTACAGGATGAGTTACGCCCTTAATGGCTGGTATATTAATAACTACAGGTTGAACCACATCGCCGCCGTTTTTTATTTCTTCATCATCTCCCTTCCCGCCGCCTGACAATTGCTCATCATTTCCGTTTCCGCCGTCTGCCAATGACCCATCTTCTCCCTTCCCACTGCCTGTCAATTGCTCATCATCTCCCTTCCCGCTGTCTGACAATTGCTCATCATTTCCGTTTCCGCCGTCTGCCAATGGCCCATCTTCTCCCTTCCCACTGCCGGTTAATTGCTCATTATCTCCGTTTCCGCCGTCTGCCAATGGTTCGCCGTCTTCGCTTCCAATCTCAATTAATTGTTCAATCGTTTTTGTTTTACCGCTTTTTACGCCGCATTTATTACAAGTTTCAGTTTCAAGCCCCGTCACGTTAACTTCCGCCTTAGTTGTAACTTTCCATTCCCATTTATGACTGCATGATTTATTACCATCGTCGCAGCTTATAATTGAAAATCCAAATAATACAGCAAACACGATAATCGCGGATAAAGGAAAAACCTTAATGCCCCGGTTTCTGTTGAAATTATTGAATTTAGACGGCGTTTCATGTAATGACATTTTCCGTGTTAAACTCAATCCGTTAATAATTTTTGTGTTTTTCATAACACGCTCCTTGCGTTTAACGTCCGCGCGACTAATTTACAGGAATATTCCTTATAAAGTATTCTTTTACGGAAAATATTACATAGGTTAATTAAAATAAAACACAGGAAAGCGCGGAAATGCCTGTTTAAAGACAATATGTAAATACCCCGCAATATTTACAATATCCGATACAAATGGCATCCCCCGGCTGATCTGTTCAAATCGGCAGGCGTAACTGAATACTTTTTGAAAACCGTTTAAATTACAAAATTTCCTATGATTTAATCTTTTTATATAGAAGTATCTTAAGCGGTTTCCAAAGGAAATTATTATTCCATGAGATAACCATAATAAAGATATTTTGATTTTCAATACCAGGATCTTGTAGTTTGAAAAAAAAAGAGAGCAAAATCTTGTAGCATCATTGGGTAAAGCAGCTCAACTACAATATCTTGTAGGTAGCAATATCAATGTTTAGTTATATCAAATTGTGAAAAAGTCAATGTCGGGTTGTTTTCTGTTTTAGGGCCTGCCACAAGGAAAAATCTGTTAGCAATATCAGCCTCACAGGTCGCGGTCTTTGTAATAGCCAAACTTATCGAAGCTCTGTATTTGACTCCTGCTTTAATATCTTTTAATAACTTTTGATTACCTGAAAGCAAAGTCCAGTAATATCCTTCATTTCCCCCTGCAAGCGAATCGAAAAAACCGGCTTCCAGAAAGCCAATATCAGCATCCGAAATAAAAGCGTAAGAAATATCAAATATATCCCCTTCTATAACTTTTTCCCTCTTTTGCCTGTATGGTGATTTTCTCCATTCCCCATGATAAAAAAATAAATCGCGGTCGATAATATATTGCCAGCCCCTGGGCCCGTCACTTCCAAGAGGGCCGTCATCAGTAAACGTAATAACAATAGGGTTGGGAACAATGATCTTCCCTTTTAAATTAAATTCATGCAAAAAACCAAACATAATAAATAAAATAACAGCCGAAAGAACAGCGGATTTTTGCAGGAATTCTTTTTTTCCGGCAAGCATATTGATCTTCTTTTTCAGAGAATTTTCAAAAGCCTCGTTAGGGATCTTCTCAGGAGCGGTGATCATCGCCGCTGTACGCGCTTCTATCGGTGAATTTTCCTGAACAGAAGAGCCCGCATTATCAGACTCCGCATGGGCAGTTGAATAATTTATCAAAAGTTCATTGATACTGTGGACTTCCAGTTTTCGGTATATTTTCTTTTGATGAAATAAAACCGTCTGATAGCTGATATTCAGAGAATAAGCTATTTCTTTTGGCGCAGTTCCGTCCAACAGCATGTTAAATATTTCATGCTCCCGCGTGGTAAGTTCTTCTTTCATATCGTCCTTTATTAGAATCTATGAAAAAAAACGGGGAAAGTCCAGAAAATAATATTTTTAATTAAGGTTGTTCCAAAACCCGTCAGGTTTTAAAAAGCCTATTTTACTTTTCTTCTTTTATTACATCGGTGACTCTAATTCCGAAGTTTTCGTCCATAACAACCACTTCTCCAAGCCCTATTTTGACATTATTCGCGAAAAGGTCGACAGGCTCCCCGGCGAGTTTATCCAACTCTATGATTGTGCCTTCGTCAATTTCTGAAACCTCCAAAAGGCTTCTGTTTGCTCTTCCCAATTCTACAATAAGCTGAACTTTAATGTCTTTTAATACGCCTTCTTTTTCCAATACATTGTTTTTTTCTTCCATATAATTTTTCTCCGATTTCAATTTCTTTTTCAGTATTTTTATTTTTATAAAACCGCTTTTCGTTTTGTTATCGCCGTCAGTTTCCGCGCTGAATTCTCCGGCGTTTATATCATCTATATATAATTTTCCGGTGAAGGGAGGGCGGTCATCAATTATAATAGTTTCTTTTAATTCCAACAAATTGATTAATTGCCCGACTGTCATCTCTTTTCTGAAATATTCCGCTCTGATTGTTTTTTTTAGATCATCAAAATTACCGATATCTACTTTTTTATTATCGCTTTTTTTTGATTTATAATAATTTTGATTGCTGAATTTTTCTAATACAGGTTCGACTGTCAGAAAAGGAACACAAAGATTTATCATTCCTTCCGTATCACCAATCTTACATTCAAGCGTGATAAGAACAACCATTTCCCCAGGCGGGACAATTTGAGCGAATTGAGGGTTTGTTTCTATCTTAACCAATTCAGGCTGTAAATCCAAAATCGGCTGCCATGCTTCACGCAGGTCATCAATAATTTTTGATATAACGCTTTTTATAATTGATTCTTCTATATCCGTAAGTTCATGTTGATTGCCGCCTGTTTTGCCGCAGCCGCCCAATATTCTGTCTAAAATCGCGAATGTAATGGCAGGATCGATTTCCAAAACCACATTCCCAATAACAGGTTTCATACTAATTACCGCAAGAGTGGTCGGAGTTGGGATTGATCTTATAAACTCTTCATAAGTTAATTGATCTACCGAAGCCAAATGAGCATGGTACATAGCCCTGCATTTTGCCGAAATAGAACTTGTAATCAATCTCGCGAAATTTTCATGCATCATGGATATATTTCTTAACTGATCCATTGAAAATTTGTCGGGACGCTTAAAATCATATATTTTGATTTTTCTGCTGCCGCTTGCCGGCCTGAAATCTTCAGGTTCGGTATCGCCATTATTTATAGCGGTAAGCAATTGATCTATTTCATCTTCTGATAATACATCTGTCATATTTAATCCTTTAACAATACTCCTTCTGTTTTAATATCATTTTCATCGAAATTCTCCTGAAGCATTTTCGTTACCTGAATTTGCGCATCACGAACATCGTCCTGCCATATTTCTACTAAATTTTTTATTGCTCTTTTTACTTTTACTTCTTTACTAAAACTTAATTTTCTGAATATCAATTCTTTCTGATTTTTATCAGCTCCAAACAGTGAAATGGCTAAAGTATCATTATCAATTTTTTCAAAAACATCTTTTTTACTGTATGCAAGCAGATAGCCCATTGCATCATAAGGCAGCCTATTATCACAGGTTGATGCCGGTTTATCATTTTCTTTTTCGCCGATAATTAAATCATCGTTTGCTCTTGCGATGACAATTTCACCGGTATCTTCCAAATGACGGATAATAGCTACAATTTTTGACTGCGCTTCTTTGACATCATTTAACCGAACAGGACCTATATAGTCCATATCTTCTTTTAACATCGAGGCTGCCCGTTTTGACATATTTTTTAAAATTTTATCCTGAACTTCGGCATCAACGCTTTTAAGAGCTTTCGCGAGTTCCTGCGCGTCAACTTCACGCATAACTTTTTGGATAGCGCGATCATCCAGCATGACAATATCTTCAAAGACAAACATCCGTTTTTTTATTTCTTCCGCTAACTCAGGATCGTCATCTTCCAGTCCTTCAATAATTTGTTTTTCAGTTGCGCGATCTGTAAAATTGAGAATTTCCACCATCGCTTCAACGCCGCCGGAATAAGTAAAAGCTTCATTGTTTTTCATCACTAATAATTTTTTTTCCAGGATTTTTTCAATCTCTCTGATTGTTTCAGCCTCAACCGTATTCATTGTTGAAATTCGACTTGCGATATTAATCTGAACTTCCTTGGGAAAAATCTGCAATAAAAAAGCCGCTTTTTTTGCCTCTAAAAAAGACAAAACCACCGCTGTTGTCTGTGGCAATTCATGCGTCAGTATTTGAAAGACATGGGCCGGATCGCATCTTTTGATAAAATCAAAAGGCTTTCTTTTTGAAAAATCTTCCGTTAATTCTGATTGCGGGCTTTCATTGTCCATATACTTAATTCCTTTAGTTAATTATAAACGATTTATTCTGAATTTGCAACATAAGGAAACATCGGGCGGCGCAAAAGTTCAGAACCAACGGCGAATTTTAAAAAAGGCAATCATTATAGTCGCGACTAAACACATCACGCCAAGTACAACGAAATACCCTGCATGATATCTTAGTTCGGGCATAACGTCGAAATTCATGCCGTAAATCCCTGCGATAAAAGACAATGGAATAAAAATAGCGGAAATCATGGCTAAAACTTTCATTACTTTGTTCAACTGATACGACAAAACGGACAAATTTACTTCCATGACGCTTGACAGCCATTCGCGGTAGTGCTCTACCATTGAAACAGCATGATCCAAATTTTCAATCAGGTCCTGTAAAAATGGTTTTATTTCCCCGTTTTGGAAAAATGATTCATGACGGGAAATATTCACCAAATTATTTTTTAACGGCAGGATCGCTTTTTTTATCAGCAGCATGTATTTTTTGGTTTCCTGTATCTCCTCAATATATGTATCGTCGCTTGTTTCAACCGCGCGATCTTCAAGATCTTCTATGTGTTCTTCCAAATGTTTTATAGGGACATAATATTCGTCTACAATTTTATCAATGATTAAATAGGCAAGATAATCGGTTTCAGTTTTTCGGATTTCATCGGTATCTTCCATTATTTTTCTTCTTATGCTTTCAAACGCGCCTCTTGACAACTCCTGAAAAGTCAGAATAACATTTTTCATAATAACAATGCCAATCTGAGTAATAATTAATTCATCTTTTTCTGCGTCATGAGATTCCATGTTCCTGTTCTTCCGGAAAGGCAGGAAGAACATTTTCTTTTTTATATTTGAACTGTCAATAGTTTTCTTTTTCTGCAAAATTGTTTTAAGAAGTATAAATCTGTAATTTTCAAAAACTTCCATTTTAGCCTGTTGTTCTGTTTGCAAAATATCTTCAATAGTTAAAGGGTGAATATCCATTTCTTCACCCAAGCGCTTAATTGAATCTGTGTCTTTTAATCCGCTGACATTTATCCATAATATCTTTGAATCGTCTTTAAGTTTTACCACCTCGTCTATGGAAGAGAAATCTTTTGTTTCCACAGATTCCGAATCATAATTTATAAAAGACACCTTCATATCAGAAGCGTGACTGTCCCCTTCATGAATGTTATTATCAATCTGAAGATGTTTCAATTTTAACAATGCCATCTGTGCTCCTCCTGATATTTATATAATATTATAATAAATCATATTATGCAACGAGGCGCAGAGCTTGCGTTCGATATTTAATCAGCCATCCGCCTCACCCTCTTTGTCTCACCTTGATATGCGCTTCTCTAAGCTGCAGTTCCGTAACCTCGCAGGGGGCGTTCATCAGAAGATCCTGCGCGCTTGAGTTCATCGGGAAGGCGATTACTTCGCGGATATTTTCTTCTTCAGTTAAAAGCATGACTATTCTGTCGATGCCGGGAGCCATGCCGGCGTGGGGAGGCGCGCCGTAATGGAAAGCGTTCCAAAGGGCGGGGAATTTTTTTTCGATGTCGGACTGTGTGTAGCCGGCAATCTCAAAAGCTTTTGTCATCACTTCGGGAAGATGGTTGCGAACAGCGCCGGATGAAAGCTCCACACCATTGCAGACAATGTCGTATTGCCACGCGAGAATGTCGAGAGGGTCTTTTGTTTGCAGAGCATCAAGGCCGCCCTGCGGCATTGAGAAAGGATTGTGGGTGAACTCAATCGCACATGTTTGCGATGACGAAGGCTCTTCGCTTTCTCCGTACATCGGGAAGTCAACTATAAAGCACATTTCAAAACTGTCTTTGAAAAGTTTTAATTGATTTCCAAGCTCTGTTCTAATTTTTCCCGCAAGACTGTCAACAATTTTCGGATCATCGGCGATGAAAAACAATACGTCGTTTTCTTTGAGTGACAAATCTTTTCGCAGAGTTTTCTGTTTTTCTTCGCTTAAAAATTTAACGATTGGACCTTTTAGGTTACCGTCTTCCATAACAGAAATATAACCTAATCCCTTCATGCCGATTTCCAGAGCAAACACCAGCATTCTTTCAAAGAACGCTCTTGACTGTTTCTCCGCTCCCTTCGCAGCAATGCCCCGGACAGGAATATTTTGAAACGGCTTAAAATCAACATCAGCGAAAAATTGAGTCAAATCTTCGATGACAAGAGGGTTTCGTAAATCAGGTTTGTCGGTTCCGTATTTTAACATTGATTCCGCGTAAGTGATCCGCTTAAAAGGAGCGGGGCTGACAGGCTTATCAGAAAAAGTTTTAAACACATCGTACAAAACTTTTTCGGCAACGTCAAAAACGTCTTCCTGCCCGGCGAAAGCCATTTCAAAATCAAGCTGGTAAAATTCTCCGGGAGAGCGGTCGGCTCGGGCATCCTCGTCGCGGAAGCAGGGAGCAATCTGAAAATAGCGGTCAAAACCTGAAACCATCAATAATTGCTTGAAAATCTGCGGCGCCTGAGGGAGCGCGTAAAATTTTCCGTGGTGTTTCCTGCTGGGAACAAGATAATCCCTCGCTCCTTCGGGCGAAGACGAAGTTAAAATCGGCGTTTGAATTTCAGTAAAGCCGAGGCTTTCCATCTTAGCGCGAAGAAAACTGATTACCTTTGCGCGTAACATGATATTCTTTTTAACAGCGGGATTGCGAAGATCCAGAAAACGGTGGCAGAGACGAACTTCCTCGCGCGTCTTTTTTGATTCGCTGATTTCAAACGGAAGAGAACTCACAGCTCTGCTCTGCACGGTAATTTTATCAGCGTGCACTTCAACAGTACCCGTCTCTATTTTCGCATTGACAGTTTCAGCGCTTCGCTTTTTTAAAATGCCCGTAACAGTGATAACGCTTTCCTTACTGACTTTACACTCCTCATGCAAAACAATTTGAGTGATGCCGTACTGATCCCGCAAGTCAAAAAAAGACACTCCTCCGTGATCTCGGATAGTGTCTATCCAGCCTGACAGCACAACTGTCTGCCCGATTTGCTCTTCGCGTAACTCTCCGCATGTATGTGTTCTGTATTGGTTCATAATTTCGCTCCGTTTAAAGTATCCAGTAAAACTTTCTTTACTAGTTCAGGGTTTCCGCCCTTGCCCAACTCCTTCATGACCATCCCCATCAAAAAGCCGAAAACTTTTTCCTTGCCGGCGCGGTACTCAGCGGCAGAGCTTTCATTTTGAGCCAAAACTTTTTTGACAGCTTCCGTGACTGCCTTATCATCGGTGACCATCATCAAACCTTTTTCATTGATATAAATTTCAGGATCAATATTGTGTGTGAAAACCGCCTCTACCGTTTCTTTGAATACAGCGCGATTAATTTTTCCGCCTGTGACATAACCGATACATATTGCAAGTTTTTCAGTATCAAGACCGGAACACTCGCAAACAGCTAAATTCGACGGAGGTTTTATCACCAGATCTTCCGGCAGTAAATTCGCGTTGTTCATAAGCCGCATGATTTCTCCGCTGATTAAGTGGGCGGCTTCTGCCGGTTGATTGCTTTTATGTGTCAGTGTCTCAAACAAATTGGAAATATTTTTGTGACAGGTCAGAAAACCTGCTTCATCTGCGGAAATTTTATAATCACGAATATATCTTTCACGCTTTTGGAAAGCCAGCTCAGGAAGATTATCCCTGACACGCGTGATCCAGTCATCATCAATTTTTATCGGCAGAAGATCGGGTTCCGGAAAATAGCGGTAATCCTGAGCGTTTTCCTTTGAGCGCATTCCGGTTGAAGTTCCCTTATCATCATCCCAGCGTCTTGTCTCCTGAACGATTCTGCCTCCGTCTTCGAGTATGTCGATCTGCCTGTCAATCTCATATTCAATCGCTCGTCCTATCGCCTTAAACGAATTCATGTTTTTTGTTTCGGTTCGCACTCCAAGCTCTCCGCCGGGACTGCGCACAGACAGATTGATGTCGGCGCGCATTGAGCCTTCCTGCATTTTGCAGTCACATATATCAAGATACAAAAGAGTTTCGCGTAACTTTTCAAGATAAGCTGTAACTTCAAGAGCAGCGCCGGACGCGCTCCCGCTTACAAAATCAGGATGAGAAACAATTTCCAGAAGAGGCACACCGCACCTGTTAAAATCCATCAGAGAGCCATGAGAGCTATGGTTGAGCTTGCCCGCGTCTTCTTCCATATGAATTTCGCGAATCCCGATTTTCTTTTTGCTTCCATTAACTTCAATTTCCAAAAAGCCATCCCGGCAAACCGGCGAATACAATTGCGATACCTGATACGCCTTCGGCAAATCGGGATAAAAATAATTTTTACGATCAAACTTGCAATATTTTGTTATTGAGCAGTTAAGCGCAAGCCCAAGACGCAAAGCGTATTCCACAACCTCGCGGTTAAGAACAGGCAGCGTTCCCGGCATTCCGGAGCAGACAGGGCAAACATGGGTATTCGGCTCTCCGCCGTAAGCCGTTGCGCATGAACAGAAAATTTTTGATCTGGTTGACAGCTCGGCGTGAACTTCAAGGCCGATGACAATTTCCCATTTCATGACATTGGCCTCGCTTTGTGATAATCGGTAAGTTTCTGATAAATACGCGCAGCATCGATCAACTTTTTTTCCGAGAAGGCGTTCCCGATTAATTGAAAACCTATCGGCAGGTTTTGTTTGTCGAAACCGCATGGAAGAGAGACAGCAGGCAGCCCCGCGAGATTTACCGAAACTGTGTAGATGTCTCCCATGTACATCTTGATTGGGTCGTCGACATTTTCTCCGTGTTTGTACGCGGTTGTCGGTGCGACAGGGGAAAGGATCATATCGAAACGGGTGAACAATTTATTGTAAGCGTCCTTGATTAAGGCGCGGGTTTGCAGAGCTTTTTTATAATAGGCATCGTAATAGCCTGATGACAGCACAAAAGAGCCGAGCATGATTCTGCGTTTAACTTCCAGGCCGAAACCTTCACTTCGTGAAAGACGGTAAACATCAGATAACGATTTCGCCTTAGCGCTTCTGTAACCGTATTTGAGTCCGTCGAAACGCGCAAGATTTGACGACGCTTCGGCGCAGGCGATGATGTAGTAAGCGGGAATCATGTAATCCATAAGGGGCATTTCAAATTCTTCGATGATCGCGCCTGAGGATTCAAGTTCCTTTACTGCGGCAAGAACCGCCTTCCTGACATCATCATTAATACCGCTTTCAAAATAATTTTTTGGCAGTCCTATTTTAATTCCTGCAGATGTTACATCATCTGCCAAATTAAATTTAAAAGGTTTTTCTATAATACAAGTACTGTCTCTGGTGACAGCGCCGCAGTCCGCGCCGGAAATAATTTCCAGTAACGCGGCGCAGTCTTCAATGTCCTGCCCTACAGGGCCAATCTGATCCAGCGATGAAGCGTACGCGATAAGCCCGTATCGTGATACCGCTCCATAAGTCGGCTTGATGCCGGTAACGCCGCAAAAAGAGCATGGCTGTCTGATACTGCCGCCCGTATCCGAGCCAAGCGCAATCGGCGCAATACCCGCAGAAACTGCCGCAGCGCTTCCGCCGGAAGATCCGCCCGCGACCCGCGTTAAATCCCAGGGATTGCAAACCGCGCCGCCGGCTCCGGTCTCGCTTGAGCCGCCCATCGCGAACTCGTCCATGTTTGTTTTGCCGATAACAATCATCCCCGCCTGTTCAAGTTTTTCGATAACCGCGGCGTTAAAAACCGGAGTGTAACCGCCGAGCATCTTTGACGCGCATGTGGTTTCAATTCCTTCAGTTGAGATATTGTCCTTAACTGCGATGGGAACCCCGGCAAGAGGCGAAACTTCCTCACCTGCGTCAAGACGCGCCTGCACTTCCTTAGCGCGCGAAAGCGCCTTCCATTCCGATCTAACCGTAAACGCGTTTATCTTTTTATCGTATTTAATTGCATCAATGTATTGAAATACAACTTCCGCGACAGAGAATTTTTTAGATTTTATCGAAGTTGACAATTCTAACGCAGTCATTTTATCTCCTTCTTATTCTTCTTAATCCTTTTAAAAAAAATCCGCGCTAATCCGTTAAATCCGTGAAAATCCGTGTCTCATATATTCTGCTATTCTACCGTCTTAGGAGCAATAATCATCTCCTCATTCTTCACCGGCGCGTTTTTCAATATCAGTTCCCTGTCAAAAGAAGGGTACACCTCATCATCCCGAAAAGCATTCACATTATCAAACGGATGACTGCGTTCCTCCACATCTTTAGTATTCAGTTCCCCAAGCCTCGCCATATAGTCAAGGATTTTTTGCAGATCCCCGGCTAGACGGTTTTTTTCTTCATCAGAAAGTGTAAGGCAGGATAAATCTTCAAGATATGTGATTAACTCGCTGTCAATCTGCATTATTTTCTCCGTATTGGGCAAAAAAATAGGCGCAATAGACCCTTTTTAAGAGATCTACAGCGCCTTTGCTGTGGTACTGATATTTTATGAAAAATAATAATTTATGTCAAGGGGACAACTTTGTATTTACAGCCCGGTTGATCATGTTTTGCGTATCTGTGTTTGTGTTTTGCGCAATTATTTCAGTATCAGGATGCATATTTTTAAAGACACGGAAAATTTCATCTGCAAAAGCCTGGCCAATATACTCAATACCGTTAAAATCCAGAATAACCTCTTTAAACAGTTCAAGTCCGCTTAAGATTCGTCTTGCCTGAGAACGGGAAACAAGGTCATTAGAGTTCGCCAAACGAACAGGGATTATTGTTTTGTCAAAATCACCGGGACTTTCTGTGGAAAATTTATCAAAAACATCTTTTAAAATCCTGCTGCTGTTATTTGCTATACGCATATACACTAAAGTAGAAAATTTTATTTTATCAATTTGAACATTGCAGTTCCTTACAGGAGATTCTTCCTTTGAATTAAATGTAACTCCGTCAGAAATAATCAAAAAATCATCAAATGCTTTTGATGTAAAGAAAATTCCCTGACCCGAATGTCTTTTTGTGTCGGTAGTTCGTTTGCCTTTTGCCAATTCCAAAAACACGTCTTTTTCATCAATTAAATTATACTTTTTTTTAATATTCTTAAAAATACCAATTCCATTATCAGAAATAGACAAAGAAATATTAATTTTGTTTTCATAAACAATTACCCGGATCTCTTTTCCTTTGGAATGTTCAATGGCATTATTAAACATTTCCAAAAAACCATATACCCAGATATTCCCGACATTCCTTGAAACACCGGCAAAATGTTTCTTTATATCTTTTTCCCATACAGCGTCTTCGCTCAGGGTCTTTCCGTTTTGGTAGACATACTTATTTTTTTTTGAATTTAAAATATAAGAACCATTTTTTTTTATTAATTGCCTGTCAGCCGCCAATCTGTCAATATGTTTATAAACAGCAGGAAGAGAGATGTCAAACTGCCACGCGGTTAAAGCCGCGATACTGCTGTTATCGGTTATATTGGCGATAATAAATTCACGTATTTCCTCTCCGCGCTTACGAACTCCGGGCATAATTTCCTCCATTTTTGATATAAACCTTATCAATATCTATTATAAACCTTATAGGTAAGATATGTCAACCTTATAAATATAATAAAATCATGTATAAAATTAATATTTCCGCTTGAATATTTAAAGATTTCGTGTTCTAATAACAATAAATGAAGAGTTTAAAAACAACATTATCACTTATATTTTTAGGTTTATGCCTCGCTGTTGCCCTTGGCATCGGATTGATGCTTTTTTTCCAGTATCGTTCGTACATCAAAAGAAGTTATTCCGATACTATAACAAATACTGCCGTTTCAATAGAACGCCTTTTTCCGCCGCTTAAAGACGCTGACTGGATTATAGCGGAAGGGCAAGAAGGCTCCTCAGGTTATTATGATCTTGTAAGACAAATAAACGATATTACAGACTCTTACGGCTTTGCTTATATTTATTATCTGCAATATAACAGAGGTAATTATAATTTCATATTTGACACCGATGATTTTTCTCTGATTGGAAACAGTGAGATACAGAAATATCTTTTAAAGCCGTATGAAGATGTTCCGGCTGAGGTTACAGAAGCATGGACAAACAGAAAACTGGTTATAACAAAAGAACCTTATACTGACGAATACGGTACTTTTGTGTCCGGGTTTTATCCGGTATTAAATGACTCAGGCAGTCCCGTCGGCGTTTTGGGTCTTGATCTTGATGTCACATATGTACAAAACCTTGAAAACAACGCGATCTTTTCGTTCATCTTTTCTCTCATTGTGATTCTGGCAGCGGCGGCTGTTGTTTCGCTGAGTGTCGCAAATTCCATTACAAAGCCGATAATCGAAGTATCATCTGCGGCTAACACATTGTCGCAGATGCGCTTTGATATAAAAACGTCTAAACTGAGAAAAGACGAAATCGGCGTTATGCAGTCGGCGTTATACGCCATCAGGAATACTCTGCGCCAGACAATGGGAGAAATTAACGACGAACAGCTTGGCAAACAGCTTAATATCAGCCGTAACCTTAACAAAATTATCAATCAGTCCAACGATGAGCTTCACACAATTATTGAAGGCATGGACATGCTTGTCAATAAAAACGAAGAGGAAAACGAATCTGTGCAAAAAACCACAAAGTCAGTAGACGGTATAATAATCAATATTGAAAAGCTCACCAAATCGGTAGAATCCCAGTCAGAAAGCATTACCTCATCGTCAAAACTGATTGAACAAATGGTCGAAGGAATTCACAATATAAAAAATACCGTTCAGGAAGCGAATCAGATAACTATAACGCTGGGAGTATCATCCAAAAACAGCAAAAAAACCCTGGAACAGCTTACAAAAGATATTTCCAGTTTGACGGAACGATCCATAGCGCTGGAAAACGCCAATAAAACAATATCCGGCATCGCGGCGCAGACAAATATCCTTGCGATGAATGCCGCGATTGAAGCGGCACACGCCGGAGAAGCCGGAAAAGGTTTCGCTGTAGTCGCTTCCGAAATCAGAAAGCTCGCTGAATCGTCCAACAAGGAATCAGATTCCATCTCCTCAGAAATAAAAAATATGTCAAAAGCGATAAATGAGATAGAAAGAGTTTCAGGTGAAAACGCGGAGAGTATGAATAATATTTTTATCAAATTATCTGATATGAGCTCTTCTTTCGCAAAAATTAAAGACACCATAGATATGCAGGCGAGGAACTCAGGACAAATAATGGATGCTCTGAAAGTAATCAGAAAAATGGCAGATGAAGTAAACAAAGATTCCGGAAAAATAAAAATCGACAGCTCAACAATTGCTGATTCTGTCAGGGATTTGGATTCTGCGGCTCAGAAAGTTAGCGCCAGCGTTTTCTCGGCAAAGACCGCAAGCAGCCAGATAGCAGATTCTTTTTCAATGGCAAAAAAAATTGTAGACGGCGTGATTTTAATCAGACCGGATAAAAACCGGTAACAGTAAATAGGGGGAAATATGTTTTTTAAGAAAAAGAAAGAAGAATTAAGCGATCAGCTTGCGGTTTTTCAGGAACGCAAATCCCCAAGATTAGGCGCGCCGAAATATAATATAGACGGCGGCATAACAATTACAGGTTTTCACGGTGAAGGGCAGATTGGAAATATAAGCGCAACCGGCTGCAGTATGAAAAGCGTTACCTATGTAAATATAAAACCTGATGATGTTTATCAGGTTAGAATCATCCCCGGCAAGGAAGATAAAATAGAGCCTTTTAACCTCAGACTAAAACTGAGCTGGACAAAAAGCAGTGAAGCTGTTTTTTTGGCTGGCTTTTCGCTTGAAGGCAGCGAAGGAAGCGCTCAGCTAAAGCGTTATTCTGAACAGCTGCGCTCCCGCGGAATTGAACCTGATTACGGAAATATGCGGCCTGATTAAATATAAACTGACTTAAAACAAAAGAAGTATAAGCCCAAAAAATATAAATGCTATTAAAATACTGGCAATAGTTTCAAACAGAATTACATTTATAACTTTATTGTATTCAAATCTTGTAATATCAGCGCCGACAAGTCCGAGAAATTCCCCGGTATCCTTATGAATGATAGGCGCGTATGCTGACAGCCTTGTTCCATATTCAGTGTCTTCAAAGTTTATACCGGCGGTCGGAAGCCGCTTTTCATAAGCTTCTTTATTCGCGGCGACAAGTTTATCCTTAACGCCGGGCGCGGTATACGAATAGCTTGACGGATCATCACCGCCGATAACATACATCATCATATCATTGTCAACTCGCGCTTCAGTATAAATATATGTAACCTGATCCGCATTGGCGCGTTTAATATTCATCATTAATTCTTTCGTATTTTTATAATAATCTGATTCTATATCCATGGTGCGCAGAAAATCTTTATAACCATCTGAATCAGAGGCGATAACCGATGCCACCGTTAACGCGACGGATTTACATTTAAAAACCAATTGTTCTCTGAGAATATTTGAGGCTAAATTATATGAAATAATACCTGTAATTAATTTAATAATACAAAACAGAGAAGCGATTAAAATTATTTGCCGTTTAGTACGCTTTTTTCTTATTTCATCCGATAAAAGCCTACTATTGTCCATAATATATCTCCGATTGTTTTAATTATACAACATTTATCTTATTTCCACAACACAAAAACAATGAAAAACTCATTATCATAATTTATGCGAAACATCTCGCCGAAACGATCTACAACCGCCTTAACGCTTTCAAGTCCGATACCGCCTGAGTCATCTTTCTTAGTGCTTACAATTTTATCTTCGTCCAGCACAACTTCACCGTTGAAAGTATTGCGAACCATAAGCATAAGCTGCTCTCCCTTAGGTTTTAAGATCAATTTTATCTGACGATTATGCGTCACAGACGGTTCTAATTTAAGACAGGCTTCAACGGCGTTTTCCAATAGATTGCCCAGAACTATACACATCTCATAATTAGGCACGTTAAACCCTTGAGGTATGGATATTGATACATTAAATTCAATATTCAATTCCCTGCATTTTCCGGCGTAATTAGAAACAAGAGAATTGATTACAACATTACCGCAGAAATTCGGCAATTCCTTATTTTCAAATTGTTCTTGCAAACCGCTTAAATATGTTTTGCTTTTTTCTAAATCGCCGCTCACCAGCATATCAAGCGCGGTTCTCAGATGAAATTTATAATCGTGTCTTAAAACCCGCAGCGCGTCGAATTGTTCATTTATTTTTTGGTAATGATCTCTGCCTGTCGCGATAATGTCACGCGAAAAATCAGCTTCATATTTTTGTTTCATTCTTTCATGAGTGTTGATGATTGCAAATAGTAAAATTATAAAACTCCACATTATAAAAAACATAACCGCAAGCGCCATTATTAAATTAGATTGATATATAGGAGGTAAAAATTCTAAAAGGAACCACGAAGCCGCCGCGCTTAACAGGTATAATATCCATTCCTTCGCGCGCCCGAAGGCAAAAACTTTTTTAAACAGCTTCCTTCCGAATTTTACAACAAGCATTATATAAATAAAGTCTATAAGAAATGTAATAACAATAAGCGTTAAATAATATATATTTTCTCCGTAAGAAATAAAAAGGTCTGCAAGCGTAATCCCGAGAAGACGTAGAAATGAAATTGTTGTCATTAACATAAAAAACGCGAATAACCTTTGAAACAGCATTTCCTTAAAAAGCAGAATAACCAACGGGAGGTAAAGAAGTGACAGAAATATTTTTATCTTTTCGCTTAATTCAAAATATCCGTTTAAAATTAACGGCATCATTATTAATCCGTTTGCCGCAGTCATAATCACAAAGCTGCTAATAACAAAAAAAAGAGATTTTTTTCGGGTTAAGCAAAACATCAATACAAAAACGCTTGTAAATACGGAAAAAAACGGAACAATAATTAATGCTATTTCTTTCATTTACATATCACTTCCTATTCCGCGTTTAAAATACAAATCGCTGAATCCTTTATAACTTCTTGATATAGGCACTTTTCTGCCGCATCGTAAAATTATTTCTTTTCCTTTAATTTGCGTAACAGCGTCAATATTAACTACATACGATCTGTGACATTGGGCAAAACGTCCGTCCTCTGTTAATTGAGGCAATACATCACCCAGTGAAGCGAATACCACAATATCGTCTCTGTTTAATAAATGAAAAAAAACATTTTTATTTATTACTTCTACGTAAGAAATTTCATAAAAATTAACAAATCTTGTCATATTTCTGGTTTCAATTTTAATACCCGCTGTATCTTTGCCGGATTCGCCTGTGTTAATCTCATTCAATAATTTCGCGACATCATTCGTACAAACAGGTTTTAATAAATAAAAATAAGCCTTTACCTGATATGATTCAACTCCGTAATCTTTAGAAGTAGTAAGAAAAACAATTTTTCCGTTAAAACCGGCGGCGCGCATATTCGCGGCAAGTTCGATACCGTTCATTTCCGGCATAATAATATCAAGGAAACATAAATCAATATGCACGCCTGAATTTATATGAATAAGAGCATCCTGAGCTTTTATGAAACAAACTACATTAACGGCGAAGTCCGCAGCCTGCGACGCTTCCTTGACGGCGATTTCAAGCTTTTGAGCTTCTTCCCGGATATCATCGCAAATCAGAATATTCATATCCGTAATTTTATCATATTATTTCATAAAATACAACTTTATAAACTAAGAATGACCGCTCTGCCTGCAAGCAGGCTTGAAACAGAAAGAGCCGGTGATCTTTATAAGAAATTTATAGATACAAAAAAATTATTCTTAATAATGTTAGCGGCGTTTTTTAAGTAGTTTATTTTTATTTAGATTCATTATATACTCATCTTATGGATAAGATACTGATTCTTGACTTTGGAAGTCAGACCACTCAATTAATAGCGAGAAGAATACGCGACCTTGGCGTTTACACAGAGATAGTCCCAGGAGATTCTGAATTAACCGATAGCGTCATTACAGCCCATGTAAAAGGAATTGTACTGTCCGGGTCCCCTGAATCAGTGAACGGAGAAGGCGCTGTGCCTGACAAAAAAGTTTACAATTGCGGATTGCCGCTTTTAGGAATTTGCTACGGACTCCAGAGAATGACGCATGATTTAGGAGGCAAGGTTGAGTCTTTGCCGCACGTTGAATACGGAAGAAAAGAAGTAAAAATAACAACCAGCAAAGAGGAACTGACAGAAATTTGCGGAAGTACAAAACTATTTTTGAAGGAGTTTCAGGATTCGTTTATTGCGTGGATGAGTCATGGTGATACGCTTACGCATCTTGCGCCGGGTTTTAAAGAATACGGCAAAAGCGCGACAGGTTATCCTGCTGTTGTTGCGCATAACGAGAAACCCTGGTTCGGGCTTCAGTTTCACCCGGAAGTAACCCATTGTGAAAACGGAGACGACATTCTGGGCGCTTTTATTTTTAATGTTTGCGACTGTGAAAAAAGCTGGAGCATGGAGCACTATATTGAAGAATTGAATCAAACACTGAAAGAAAGAGCGAAAGACAATCCTGTTCTGCTTTTAATTTCAGGCGGAGTTGATTCCACCGTCGCGGGTGCGGCTTTGTTAAAAGCTCTTAACCCCGAGCAGGTGCATCTTATGTATTTTGATACGGGTCTTATGCGGAAGAATGAGACCGAAGCTGTAAGCCGAAATCTTTATAAATTAGGCGCGAAAAATGTGCAAATAATTATGTGTGAAGATGAATTTCTTTCTGCTTTAAAGGGCAAAACTGATCCTGAAGAAAAACGAAAAACAATCGGCGATTTATTTATAACGATACAGGAACGGGAAGTTACACGCCTTAAACTCCCGGACAGTTATCTGCTTGCTCAGGGCACTCTTTACACAGACTTAATCGAAAGCGGAAAGGGCATCGGCAAAAAAGCGCGAGTTATAAAAAGCCATCATAATGTCGGAAGCCCTCTTGTAGACGCCAAACGAAAAGCGGGAAAAATCATTGAGCCTTTGGACCGTCTTTACAAGGACGAAGTACGCCGTCTTGGCCGCTTCCTCGGCGTTGATGAGGAAATTATCCGCCGCCACCCTTTCCCCGGCCCAGGGCTTGCCACGCGTATTCTCGGGGAAGTGACAAAAGACAAGTGCGATATCCTTCGCGAAGCGGACGCTATTTTTATCGAAGAGCTGAAAAACCGCAGATGCCAAAACAGAGCCGACTCTTCCTCCTGCGGCATTACACGTGCCGACAGCTCTGCCGAAGTAAGCCTTTATGACGATATCTGGCAGGCATTCGCGATTCTGCTTCCAATCCGCTCAGTAGGCGTTGCCGGCGATGAGCGTAAGTACGGCTGGGTTCTTGCGTTACGCGCAATAATAAGCAGTGACGGAATGACTGCAGATGTCTATCCTTTTGAAACGCGCGATCTGCTTGAGATTTCCACGCGCATCACAAACTCGGTAAAAGAAATAGGCCGCGTAACTTACGACATATCAAGCAAACCGCCGGCTACAATTGAATGGGAATAAAATGACAGAAATAATTAAAACAAAAAATAATTCTTGTACCGGCTGCAACCGCTGTGTCCGGGAATGTCCGATGGAGACAGCCAACATAACCTATAAGGATGAAGAGGGAAATATAAAGGTAAAAATTGATTATGATAAGTGCATAGTCTGCGGACGTTGTATCACAGCTTGTAAACATGACGCGAGATTTTTCGCTGATGATACGGAGCGTTTTTTTGACGACCTTTCAAAAGGAATTCCAATATCGCTTATAGCCGCTCCGTCAATCAGAACAAACATTCCCAATTATAAAAATCTTTTTACATTCTTAAAAAATCTCGGCGTAAAATTAATATATGACGTATCGTTCGGAGCCGATATTTGCGTTTGGGCCCACATCAGGTATATCAGGGAAAACGGCATCACTCCTATTATCACTCAACCTTGCCCTGTAACTGTCTCTTATTGTGAAAAATACCGTCATGATTTACTGTCCCGCCTGTCCCCTGTACACAGCCCGATGGCCTGCATCTCTGTATATATGAAAAAATATAAGGGAATAAAAGATTCAATCGCGGCCATCTCTCCCTGTATCGCAAAGGCACAAGAATTTGAAGATACAAAGCTTTCTCAGTACAACATAACATTTACGTCATTACTGGAATATTTAAAAATAAAAAATATTTCACTTCCTGATATAGAAACGCAATTTGATAGTGATGAAAGCGGTTTAGGCTCCATATTTCCAATGCCCGGCGGACTCAAGGCAAATATCGAATTCTTTATGGGAAAATCGTTTCATATAACAAAAGCGGGAGGATTCTCAGTATATGAAAAATTAAATCAATACGCTGAAACAACGCCTGAATTTCTTCCCGACATTTTCGATGTTCTCAACTGTGAAGAAGGTTGCAATCTTGGCTCTGCATATTCAAATGACAGAAGCATATTCGAAATTGATAAAATAATGAACAATAAAATTAAAAATACAGTTGGCAAACAAAAACATGAGCATTATCAATCATTATTTAATATTTACAATGACACGCTTGCGCTTTCTGATTTTATAAGAGAATATAAAACAGCGAATGTCTCAATTCATCATTTAACAGACGAAGATATTAACCGCGCCTTCATGCTGCTTGGCAAAGATAATTATTACAAACAGAACATAGATTGCGGCGCCTGCGGCAGCGCGACTTGCAAATGCATGGCAAGAAAAATTGCGCTTAACGTAAATATTCCGTCAAATTGTATCGTTAAATCGATGGAAGACGCGAAGACAGAACACGAAAAAAATGTTGTCACGCATGAACAGTTGACAAAAATGAAAAAAACGCTTGAAGCGGACGAGCTTGTGCGCATTATGATTGACGTAAACCCGCATATAAATATCCTGTTTGACGACAAATTTAACTTTATCGACAGCA
>Ga0209755_10002539_pt1 | contig 24940 bp, 17 predicted proteins | sample TergutCo191P1_FD_187301 | JGI IMG/M metagenome (GOLD analysis project Ga0209755, IMG submission 187301) | Cornitermes sp. P1 segment gut microbial communities from Petit-Saut dam, French Guiana - Co191P1 (SPAdes) (version 2) | ecosystem: Host-associated > Arthropoda: Insects > Digestive system...
AACTTGTTAAGCAACCCGAACCTGTTAAAGAACCTGAACCGGTCAAACAGCCTGAACCGGTTAAACAGCCTGAGCCTGTTAAACAACCTGAAGTTGTTCAACCCGCAAGGACAGAGTCTGTGCCTGTTATTCAAGCGCCTGCAACAGCTCCGCAGCCAAGACGGCAGACAACGGCAAGACTGCGTAATCCGCCTGTAGCGTCTTATAATGTGCCTTCAACCATTCCAAGAGAAGGTGTAAATTATAGAATCCGATGGGGCGATACATTATGGGATATTTCCGAAGCGTTTTACCGTGATCCCTGGCAATATCCAAGAATCGCAAGAAATAATAATATCAGTAACCCGAATTATATTATTTCAGGCAGAATAATCCGTATTCCTCCAAGAAACTAGGTTTACTGTTTGCAAAATTATATAAATAAAAACATACAGCGAATCAGATCGATTCGCTGTTTTTTATCAATACCAATTTTATTTTTTTCATCCTCTTTCATTAACTGCGTATCGCCTCAAGTAATTTCACAAAATGATTTTTATTTAGGTTTGCTTGATTCTGATAATAAATCAAAAATAAATCATTTTGAAAAAGCGCTTTCCAGCGCAAATGAATACGTCAGAAAAGCGGCGGCTGAAGAACTTGCTTTATTAATGTCGCAGGGAAACGATTTATCTTCTGCGACTGTTACGCATATTCACAAAGAACTGGCTGAAAAGCAAGGTGTTTGGGCGGCTGTTTTTAACACTTTAAATAATTTAAATAAAGAGAAAGCTCTTTCATTTTTTTTAAACAATGAACAAAGCGGAACATCTATTAATGATGCAAGGCAATTTTTGTTAGGTGAATGTGAAAAACAAAAAATAATTTTTACAGAGAGCGAAATGGCGGCTATTGAAGGGCGGTATTCTACAGCGCGTACACGTTATAACGAAGCGATGATTTTTTTCCGTACTTTTCAAGAAGACGGCAATTGGCCCTCGCAAATACCGGAAATATTTATTAATTACCCTAACTTAATAAATGATTTAGGAAGAACTTTTCAATACACGCAATCAGGCAACGAAGGCTTAATTCTTTATACACAATGGGAAGAAAACTTGTTAAGTGAAAATGTTATCGCTCCTAAAATACTGGACGATCTGAGGTACAGGTTAATTTTTTACACGGCGCGTATTACAAGCCGCATGGGGCAATATCCAAAAGCTGTTCTTCTTTATGAAAAAGCGTTTCCCCTTACAACTTCAGATGTACAAAAAGATGCGTGTATTTGGTATATATTAGATTTATCAATGGGATCGGCAAACAGTTTTATCGATTATCTGGAAAAATATATTAATCATTGGCACAAAAGCAGTCTTTTTAATGATCTTCTAGAAAGGTTTCTGCAAAAGCTGGTCTCTGAACGCGCATGGAGAAATGTTATTCGAACATTTAATGCAATCAAAGAGAAAGGTGACAATGAAGCAAAAGCCGCCTATTCATGGATAATAGCGCGTACATTTGAAGAAGGTTATCTTAATGAAGAAAATAAACGGCTTGCATCAGAAGCTGTAAATGCAAACAAACAAAGTTTGCAAGCGGCGGATTTTTCAACATTTTCACACATCACATATAACGCAAGTTCAAAAGTAAGCATCCCGTCGCTTTATTACCGCTCGCTCAGCGCGGCTGTTCTTGAAATGCCTTTTTTGGATACTTATGCAAACCCTGTTTATGCAAATAACCTTTCTTCATTAACAACTAATGACAATGAGCAGCAAACAGAAGAAACTCAAACATCTGATGCCTTGCAATTTCTTTTAGATTTTTTCAATAACGATGCAAAAAGCTACGCACTCCCTTACATCAGAGCGCTTGAAAGCGAATTATCCCCTGATGAATTACGCGCCATCGCGCAGGTTTTCTTTAATGAAGAAAATTATTCCCAAGCGATGCGGATAGTTTCCCTTTACATTAACAAAGAAGGTTATAAAAGAGAAAGACGCGATTTTGAATTGATGTTCCCGCGCCCGTTTCTTGAATTGATAGAGACTTATGCAAAAGAATTTAAAATCGCGCCTTCTCTGCTCTTCGCTCTTATCCGTACAGAGAGTGTTTTTCAACCTGCTATTGTATCACACGCAGGAGCTGTCGGTCTGACACAGCTCATGAAAGCGACAGCGGAAGAAATGGCAAATCTCATCCGCCGTTCAGGAGGGCCAGATTACACGACAGACCTTGATCGAACCAATCCTGAATTAAATGTCCACATCGGCGCATATTATTTAAATTATTTAATGAACCGTTTAAACAATGACATTCTGCTCTCATTAATGTCGTATAACGCCGGCATAACCCGCATCCGCCGCTTGTATACCGCCGGCAGAATGCCCGTTGATCTTTTTATGCATGCGTTATCAATTTTAGAAACAAGAGATTACGGAAAAAGAGTTACCGGAGTAGCGGCTCTATATCAAGAACTTTATTATTAGATTGAAAATTTCACTTCTTTAAGACTCGTTTCAAATGAACCGCACAGCAAAAACCGATTAGTGGGCGATACTGGACTTGAACCAGTGACTCCTACCGTGTGAAGGTAGTACTCTCGCCGCTGAGTTAATCGCCCGCTAATCAACCTTGCTGGCTCCTAGTCCGATTTCATTGCATCGTCGGAAGCTACGTCTGACGGTGAAAAATTAATATTTTTTACAAACTCGCAGGATTCTTTTGCGCCGATTTCTCTGTTCATTCCTGCATCTTCCCATTCAACAGATAAAGGCCCTTTGTAATTGATGGAGTTAAGTTCGCGGATAAGGTTTTCAAAATCAACATCGCCGTGACCAAGCGAACGGAAATTCCAACCGCGTCTTACATCGCCTAAGGATAAGAAAGATCCCAGTATTCCGGCTTTACCGTCTAAAGTTACCGCTGTATCTTTCATGTGGACATGAATAATTTTAGATGAAAATTCTCTGATAAAAATACTAGGGCTTACACCCTGCCAAATTAAATGCGAAGGATCCAAATTAAAACCGAGAGTTTTCCGGCTTTTAAATTCTTTTAAAAGACGTTCTGCCGAATAAAAGTCAAAAGCGATTCCTGTAGGGTGTACTTCTAAGGCGAATTTAATACCGCTCTTGTCAAATTCATCAAAAATGGGCGACCAGAGGGTGATAATTTTTTTATAACCTTCATCGACTAATTGTTCTGTGGTTTGGGGGAAGCTGTACCAATACGGCCAAATCGGGCTGCCCATTAAACCTGTGACAATTTTAACACCGAGATTTTTTGCGGCGGCAGCGGCGTATTTCATTTGCTGGATAGCCCATTTGCGGATTTCTTCCTGCTTGCCTGCAAGGTTTGAAGGCGCAAAAGTATCAAGGCGCGGATCGTAATTATCGCCGACACATTGCCCGATCAAATGAGTTCCGATAGCCCATAATTTAAGACCGTGATTCTTTAAAATATTTTTCCGTTCTTCTGCATACGCGGTGTCGGTTGCCGCTAATTTTAAATCAAGATGATCGCCCCATGCGGCAATCTCAATCCCATCGTATCCAAATAATTTCGCTTTTTCACAAAATTTCTCAAAAGGCATATCCGCCCACTGTCCTGAAAATAAAGTTACCGGTCTTGACATTAATTCCTCCAAAATAAATTTGCGTTCAGCCGCACGCTCTGTGCGGGATGCGGCAATATATCTAAATTTTAATAAAAATTTTTCATTTTTTCAAATTTTCTTAAAAAATTTGCTTAAATTCCCCTAAAATGTATATTTTTGCAGACAAAAACACAAGTAATTTTTGTCAAAATCCTTCCTTTTTCACATTAAAGTTGAATATTAAAATAATAATTAATAAATTTCAAGCCTATAACCGTAATTTTTTATCAAAGTTTAAATAATTACTAGATAAATTTACATTTTTTTGATAAAGAAAGTATATGAATAACTCGTTATATCCGTTGAGCATAGGGGTAATTATCGCCCTTGTTATTATATCTTTGAGCTTCACAAGCTGCTATACCTTAAAACAAGGGGTAACTTATCTGGGGTATTTAGGCAAATCTGTCCCCCTTGAAAAATCGGATGATGAAGATTTTGTACGCCTTGTTGCAGAAATCCGCGCTTATGCGATGGAAGATTTAGGTCTTACAAACAGCAAGAACTATACCCGTTATGTTCGATTAGACCGCAGTTTCCTGGCTTCGGTGGTTTCCGCATCTGCAAAAGATTCCTTTCGCCGTCATGAGTGGAATTATCCTGTTGTCGGCAGAATGCCGTATAAAGGTTTTTTTAATATTAAGGATGCGCAGAAAGAAAGATCGATATTGGAAAAAAAAGACCTTGATGTTTGGATAAGAGGCGTGGATGCCTTCAGTACACTAGGTTGGTTTAAGGACCCGCTTTTTTCATACATGCGCGAATACCCCCCTTCAAGGCTTGCAGAGCTAATCATTCACGAACTTGTCCATTCCACTGTTTTTATAAAAGGAAAGGTGAACTTTAACGAAGAGCTGGCGCAATTTATAGGGAATAGAGGCGCGGCTTTATTTATGGAAAAAAAATACGGTTTAGATTCTGAGGAATATCGGGAAATGCTGATGCAAGAAAAAAACGGAAATAATTATGTCGCTTTTATTCAAGAATTGATTACGGAATTGGAAGTTCTTTATTTAAGTAATTCTGATAAGAATGAAAAATTGATCAGAAAAGAGCAGATTATTAATGATGCAAAATTACGTTTTAACGATGAGTACGAAAACCTTTTTTCAAACGATAACTACCGGGGTTTTACACAGATGCCTATCAATAATGCGTATCTGGAACTTTTCAGGCTTTATCATACAGACGATAATTTTCTGGAAGACCTTTATAATAGTACAGGCAGAAACCTTCCCGCATTTATCACAGCGGCAAAAACAATTACAAAGAAAGGCAATCCAAGAGAACAACTGGAAAATGCCTTATTAAGGTGATATATTTTATTTAGGGAGAAATATATGGCATGGGTTTTCGGCGGTAAAAAATTCGGTCAATATACTTACGAACACTGGTATGACAATGAAGAAGCCAAAGAATTAAAAGAACACGAACAAAGTTTGCAAAACTCTGAAAATTATCCTTGTAAATCAACCAAAGACGATGAGCTTGAACCAAAAGATGAACGCTTGGCGCTTGATACATAGGGGTTGTTCCGCAAGGCAGTAATTTCTGTGCGTAATTCCATCATGCGTTTGGAGAGCAGTTCTTTATTTTTTGTTGAGCGCATAACAGCTTCATTTTTTAATTTTTCAAGAGACGCTTTTAAACCCGGCACTTCGTCAGTTGAACCTTTATCAGCGTCCGAATTTTTCCCAAATGGGATTTTTTGATTTGAAAGGGAATAGTACATTTCTTCAAGAGGGTCTATTACTTTTTGGATTGAGAAAATGTCCGCTACAATTTTTTCTTCTATTTCAACATAGGAAATAAGATCGTCGGCGCTGCCTGATTCAATTACGCCTTGCTGTTTATCAAGTAATTCAAGATATGAACGAAACCTGTCTCTTTGCTGTGTAAGCAAAGTTTTAAAACGTTTTAAAACAGCCACTCTTTGGGAAAGTTCTGCAGAATCAATTTCACCTGTTATTTTATCTTTCATTTCTTTTACTAAAGCCGGCATAGACCCTCCCTAACCTGCAATATTAATTCCTATCGCTTCCCTATTCGGCTGATCAACGGTATTTTGACTGATAACGCTCCAGGTATTCCTCAATTCAATAATTAATTTTTTTACCGTTAACATTTTATCTTTATCTTGAGCGATATTCGCATCCACAAGTTCCCTGTTAAACCATGTATAAAGAGAAAAAAGCTGCTGAGCAATTTCGCCGCCCTGCTCAAAATCCAGAGAAATCATCAACTCGGTAATGATTTCTTCGGTTTTCATAATCGCCTTTCCTATAAGTTCGATTTTTCCGGGGTCTTTTTTTTCTTTAATAGCTTCGATTAGTTCGATAGCTATAGTCAACTGCCTTATAGCTTCATCATAAAGCATGACAATTAGCTGGCCCGGCCCTGCCGTTTTAATCTTAGTTTCTTTGTATGATAACGATGCATCTTTATACGCCAAAATAAACCTCTCTTTTCATTATCGGAAAAATTAAAATAAACTTAAGCGGACTATCCTGTTTTCTTTTCATTGTTACAAGTAAAATTTGATAAAATTCAAGAAAGAAGCCCGATAATTGCAGGAAAAGAGATAAAATTACCGATAGCTCCGCCTAAAGATGACAGGAAAAACACCAACAATGCCTTAGTTATCCTGTTCCGGTAAACGCCTTTTAAACTTACAGCGTCTTCTGTTATATTCTGGACATCTGAAACACGGGGTTTGCGGAAAGCGATTTGAACCAGCCCGGAAAATAAACCCACTCCGATAAGGGGGTTAAGCGTCGCAATAGGGGCGCCAAGAAAAGAAACCAGTATTGCAAGCGGGTGAGCGAGCGCGATAAGGGAGCCGGCGGCGGCAAGAGAGCCGTTCCACAAAACCCACCTTAGTATCATATTTAGACCGACATCCGTCCCTTTCCCGATAAAACCCACAGCGATAAGAGCGACAATCGCTGCAGGGATAATAAAACCTGCCGCCTTTGAAAGAAAAGTTTTTGGCGGGATAATTTCCAAACCGCTGACATCAATATCGTCAGGTTTTTCGGAATCAAATTTATTTAAATAATTGACTATCCCCTGCACATGACCCGCGCCTATAACGGCGGCTATTTTAACAGGCGAATTTTCAGAACTTTGATTTTGTTTAGCGGATGACCAAATTTTTGATGCAAGATAGAGGTCTCTTTCATCAATTAAAACTTCTTTAACAGCGGGTAAATAATCGGCAAGCTCGCTCATCATGCCGTCCAGCTCGCTTTTGTTTTTTAAGTCCTCTATCTCTTGTTCATTCAGTTTCTCGTTTGAAAAAGCGGAAGCCAAAAGCGATGCAAGTAATTTCATCTTACTCCACAAGCCGCATTTAGCCCAAGCGCGCCGTAATGTCGTGTTCACCTCACGGTCGCAAAAACTGAAAGGGATACCCATCTCTTGCGCTGTTTCAACCGCTGTTTTCATTTCTTCGCCCGGCTTAACACCTAAGGAACTGCCGAGCCGCCTTTGAAAACTTGCAAGCACAAGATTTGCAATCAACAGAAAACCTTTGCCCTCTTTAAAAACTTTCGATAAATTAAGTTTCGCCCATGTATCATTTTGTGTTATGGAATTATAACGCGCCTGATCCAATTCCACGCAAACCATATCAGGCTTTTCTTCGCAGATAATGTTTCTAACCTCTTCTATACTTTCCCGTGAAACATGCGCTGTCCCTATCAATTTAAATTCTTTATTTTTAAAATTGATTGTTGTAATATTATCACTCACTGCCCGCTCCTTAAATTAATACCGCGTTCTGTTAAAATCATTTCGTTTAAACGCCATTCCAAAGTACCTGCCGCGTCAATTTCCTGCACCATAAAATAATATCTTTCCGCCAATGTCCTGCTTCCGCGTATGTCATAATAAGAAGCAAGAAAAAAAAGCATCTGTGATTTTGTGTATATATTTTTTTCATTTTCTATTCTTACAGCGATATTCTCATCTCCCCGTAAATCATGGTAGAGTCTTAACATTGCCTGTGTAAGAGAATCTGCAGGAGCAGTGCGTAAAACCTGCGCTAAAAATTGCCGAGGGTCTGTCTGCCTTCCTGCACGCATCCAGTTTACAGCCGCTAAAAGCGCGTAATTAAACTCCCTGGGCGCTTGCTTGTACGCTTCCAAAAAAGCATCCCTTGCAGATGCCCATTGTTTATTCCTCATTCTAATTACACCGAGAGCTTCAAATGCAAAGTAGTAATCCGGTTTAAGTCTTGCAAGGACAGTATAATCCCGCTCAGCTCCGGCATAATCGCCGAACTCGTCTTTGATAGCGGCACTGTATACATACGCCATAAAAATATCAGGCGCTACCGTAATAGCATGATTGAATTTTTCAAGCGCTTGTTCTTTACGGTTTATTTCCGTGAGGAGCTGTCCGTAATCCACAAGTATCCAATAATTATCAGGTTCAAGTCTAAGCGCCTCGCTGAAATCTTCGTTAGCGTCAGCATATAAACCTGAGCCTTTATAAAGCCTTGCCCTCTCCTGCAAGGGCCTTGCCCAATCAGGGTATAAAGCAATAGCGCGGTTTAATAGCCTTTCTGCATTTCTAGACTCTCTGTTATACCGATGAACAGAAGCGCGCCCCACCAAAGCCTCCCCGTTATCAGGCTCGGCGGTTAAAGCTCTGTCAAAATAACCGGCGGCAAGCCTTAAGTTCTGGTTTCTTAAATTAATATTCGCCAAATCATTAAGCGCTCTTGTATGCTTTTCGTTGATGCCGATTACCCTCTCTAAAAACTGCCTTCTTTCGCGGTCTTTGTTTTCAATCGCGGCGGCATCCGCCAATATCATTAAAGCATCGGTATTGTTACTGTCCGCAGCGAGGACGGCATTCGCTATCCGTTTCGCATCAGATGTCCTGCCGGTAGTATTAAAAATTGAAGCCTGCATAATCCTGATTTCCGCGTTCTCGGCATGTTCGGGAGGAAGCTTATTAAACAACTCTAAAGCCGATGAAAATTCCCTGCGCGATAAAAGTTGGGAAATTTCGGTTAAAACAGCTTCTAAATCATTTTCCTGACAAAAAATTGCAAGCGGAAAAACAAACCCTGTTTGAATTAAAACCGTCAATATAAATAAAACTTTAAAATGAGTAAAACCCGCTTTTCTTCGCCCCCGCCGGCGCAACAGGCTTCCAATAGATTTCATATTCATGCTAATATATACTATACAATTATTATCAAACAAACAAGTTACAGCAAACTTTGTTTGATAAAAAATTGAAGTTGCATTAACTGTGTTTGTTTATGGGGTTGAATAGTCAATGAAAAAATCTTTAGCGTCACGAATAATCAGACTTGCCGCAATTTATTGCGCAGTTTTCTGTTCTATAGTAATTTTACAATTTTCAGGCAAGGGAAATTTTAATCTAACCGCAGGATCGATCAATATTAAAGGACGCTATCTGCAAGATATACAGACGGAACAACAAGAAAAAAATAAAGAAGAGGGTCTTTTACCGATAACAAGCGGGGTAAAACTTTTTTACGGCGGGCTTGAATTTAATTTAAAAGAAGAACGCGGGAAAGGTTTAACACTGACAAGTATAGATGAAAACGGAGAAACAAATAGTGATGCAGTATCGGTAAACCCGGAATTTATGACTGTCACCGATAATTCAGCACAGTTCATTTTACCCGGCGGGACAACGATAACATTCACTTCTTTTGAATCAGATAGAGGGCATGAACTGCAAATCAATGCGGAATTTGCAGATAACGTTTCTGAAATTATTATACCGATTACACCCCGCCGTTCTTCATTGGTAAAAGATAACGAACAGACCGGTATTCTTTTCAGCGGCAACCGTTATTTTTTCAATAACCCCGGCATAGAGATAGAAAAAGGAAAAATAATCTTATCAAATAATATGACTTTTGTTTCATACCGCGCAAGAAGCAAGCAGCCTGCGTTTAACCCCGCAGATTTTATTATACCGCAATCGCAAAATTATGAAACTGTTGTAAGAAGCTGGCAGAGTTCAAGTTTTACATATTGGAATCAAAACGCAATGTCTCTGCAGGCGGAAGATGATATAATCGCCTATCTTTCAGAATCGCTTACACGCGGGAATTTCGCAACAATGGTAAATACAATTCCGGGTTCTTTTTTAAACAGTACAAGACATAGTCATAGATCGGCGGTTTATATAGGCGGGATGGTAAACGCTTACCGTTCATTTAATATTTATGAAAACGAAAAAACCGCTTTAATAAACAGATTGATAAGAGAACGATCTCTTGATCTTTTAAAAGAAAAAAATATACTTGATCATCTGTTTTCACGTAACAATATCGCGCTTGTAAATGAATTGATTGTAATAATTACTGAAATAGAACCTGAAATGATAAATATTGATTATTGCGCCGGCTTACTGGAAATTTATTCCGATTTAAGACGCTGGCTGCCCGGTTCATATACCAACGATCCTAATTACCCGATAGGGCATTTAACGGAACAAATTATTTTATTAATCTCCGAAAATTTAAGTCATGACAGCGGAAATGATCTTGTTAATATTTCAACTTCTGAAAGTATTAATGCGGAATATAACCTGCGTCTGGGAAAAGCATTGGATTACTGGGCGCAAAATGCCGGTCATGCGCCGGATTGGTCTCTTATCGGAAAATCTTTGGTTCTTTCAGCAATTTCAGATAACAACTCAGGAAATCTTTATAATACATTAAATCTTTCAAATTATTACCCAAGAGCGACGGTATTACTTCCGGAGTCAGGGCATTGGGCATGGACTGTATCACCGTCAGTCAGAGCTACATACATAGACGGCAATTTAAATATAGCGTTTAACTTCCCTGCAAATGCAAGTCATTATGCGATAATCCGCGGGGTACGCCCTTTTATAAAAATACAATTTTACGGCATGGATTGGAGAACAGACGGTCAATTTGAACGCTATGATTCATCCGGTTGGGTTTATTATCCGCAAGATCAAACTTTGGTGTTAAAGGTAAGACACAGGGAGTTAGTTGAAAATGTTAGAATTTTTTACCGGGTAGAAGAACCGCCGCCGATAATAATAGTACCTGCAGAGCCGGCGGAGGAAGAATTTGTTGAATAAACGGAAATTAATCCTATTAATTTCGATTACAGCGGCAGTATTAGTAATTATTTTTCTTTGCATCATAATCATCACATGCAATAATAAAGAAAATGAAAACTCAGCTTTAGAAGAAACATCTGAAGAAACAGTAATAGTTGAAATAGAAGAAGATCCAACTCTCTTGGAAGAAAATAACAAACAAAATTTGCAGGAAGAAGCGGAATCAAATTCAGAGATCCGCGTATCGTATCAAACACAGCGTCCCATATCATCTTTATCAAGATTAAGCAGAATCTCTGGAATGGGAGTAAATGTTAATGAAATAGATCCTATCAATTTTGAAAACCCGGACCTTGATGTTTTAAAGCAAATGGGAGCGGATATATATATAATTTCATATTTTGCAGGGGAAAAATTTTATAATAACGCAGACTACGATAAAGCGCTTGCCGAATACACAACATCAATTAACCGTAACTCACAATTCTTGCAAGCGTATATTTCACGCGGAAACACATGGATGAAAAAACGCGACTACGCTCGCGCCATAGAAGATTACACCCGTGCAATCAGATTGGAAAACAACAGAGCGGAATTGTATAATTACCGCGGTTTTGCAAGATTTGAACGCGGAGAAACAAACCTTGCTATAGATGATTTTTCAAGAGCGTTATCAATTAACAGAAATTATGTTGATGCATTAATCAACCGATCCAATGCATATTATCAATCAGGAAATTTTGTAAAAGTGATAGAAGACTGCGATCAAATAATCAGACTGGAACCGTCAAACGCAATCATCTGGAACAGACGCGGCAGCGCATGGTACAGAAGGGAAGACGATGACAAAGCGATAAGAGATTATACGGAAGCGATAAGATTAAAAAGCGATTACGCCGTTGCATGGTACAACCGAGGAAACGCCTGGTACAGCAAAGGAGATCTCGACAAAGCTCTCTTTGACTTAAACAGATGCATCGCTTTAAACCCCTCGGCGGCGGCATACACAAGCAGGGGAAACATCCATCAAAGGCTTGGCAAGCAGGAAAACGCCTCCGCAGATTTTACCGCAGCGCAACGGCTTGATAGAAACAGGTAATATTTAAAAAGTAATTTTATTTTTAATTCCCGGATCGTTAAAAAATTTACAAATAAAAAAGGCTGCCCTACGGACAGCCTTTGTAAATTAACTCAAGTAAATATTAATAGCTGACGTTGAAGCCAATCGGGATACCCCATACAATGTTTTCATTATAATTAGGACCATTTCCTTTCCTTTCTTTTTCAATCAGTAAGCCTACCCAGAAGTTAAACCCTCCTGTCGGAACTTGGAGATAAGGGCTGATAAACCATTCCACTACATTGTCGCCTTCCTTCGGCATCATCATGCCGAGACCGGCATGGAAATAGAAGGTGAAAGCAGAAAATTTGTAGCTCGGGAGTACGCCTACAGCGATTATTGTATCTAAATCGGCGCCTGCGCTTTTGCCGCCGATAAGAGCACCTGCGCGCACTTTGAGACTGAAAGGACCTGACGATGTTGTCAAGCCGAGCCCTGCGCTTAACCTGCCGCCGCTATCTTGATCGGCGGTGTTTTTCCACGGGAGAACGAACATAACACCAAGGTCCAGCCTTAATGCGTCTATCGCGGTCAAATAGAACGATCCGTAAACTTGACCCGGGGTTGAAACTTTCTCTTGATCTTTACCGAGACCGCCGCGTCCTACAAATGACAATCTTGCTGTTCCTACATCTTCAATGTTATATACTATATTGGCATGGAAATCCGCTAATTGCAGACTTATTTCTTTAGATTGATTAAGAGATGGGATTGCGAGGTTTATCTGCAGCCCGTCAACAGGAAGAATTGATATTCCTAACGCTTGACGATTTCCGTCTCCGATACCGGGATAGAAAGTCGCTTCATCTAAGCCTTGAAAGGTCCTCATATAAAAACCGCCGTTGTACATTCTGGCTGTTATTAAATCTTTCGCAATGCCTGTAAATCCCCAGCCGCTTATCTGCGCCGCGCCCCAATAACCGTCACGGTCCCAGCCGAATCTGATTCTTAACTGTTCGATGGGTGACCATTGAAACCAGCCCCAGAAGCTGGCATCGTGAAGCCTGTAAACTACCCTTCCGATCCCTTTGCCTTCACCGAAAGTGATACTCCATTTTGAACCGTTTTCATGTCCGAAACCTGCGCCGTTTCCACCCATTTTTATATCGGTGTCATTTCCTTCAGCATAACCATGTAAAAGCGAAACGCCCATGTTTAAGTCACCTGAAATCTGAGCGAAGGCCGCGCCTGTTGCGAGAGCGAGCATTACTAAAATTGCAATCAGTTTTTTCATACAATCTCCTCCTAAAATAACCGGGCTTAAACATTAAAATTTGTTTAAGTCCCACTCCTTAGGATGCTTAAAAAAAAACGAACCTTTTTTTATAGCAACCCTTATAATGAATGAAAGCGACAATCAACGATTGTCATAGAACTTTCACCACATATATAGATTAATAACGATTTTAACAAATCGTGTCAACCTCATAATATATTTTTCATGAACTAATTCATAAAAATATTTATACTTATTAAAAATAAAGATAATAATAAAAAAAACGCTCTTTTTTTGATTTTTTGTTGTTTTATATTATCTTTATTTGTATTATTTTATGATGTATTGTAGTAATAATTTATCATTAAAATCCTTTAATCCAAGGGGAAATATTTTTTAACGCATTCAAGCAATGCGGCGGGGACGATGGGTTTGTTGAATACTTCAAGGGCGCCGGCCTTTATTGCGTCAGTTTTTAAGTTTTTGTCATTATAACCTGTAATGAATAAGACAGGGATTTCTTTCCATTGGGGGCTCCCTTTTAATTTGGCAAGCGCCTCAAAACCGTCCATTTCCGGCATTTCCACGTCCAGGAGGATTAAATCCGGGAGCTTTTTTTCAATAACTGCAAACATCTTTTTAGCAGAGGGCATGGTAAGTACGCGGAATTCCGCTTCCAGCGAAGAGGCGGCAAGTGTCAGGTTTGCATCATTATCATCTACTATAAATATCAGTTTCTGCATTTTTCCTTATCCATATAAATTTTTATTATCTTCTCTCAGTTTTTGCAATTCTTTTGATATCCTTATATGCTTCGCCACCTTATCGTTCAATTCTTTCGGTTTAAAAGGTTTGACGATAAAGTCAGACGCGCCAAGAGACATAGCTTCATTTACATGATCTAACGTGCCTTCGGTTGTTATTATTATTATCGGCGTTTCTTTATGATCAGGTAACGCCCTAATTATAGGAATTAGATCAAATCCGTTAATTACGGGCATTAAGTAATCAAGCAGGATTAGATCGGGGTTTTTGGTACGCAGGAAATCAATCGCATCTTCTGACTTTGAGAGTATGTATACTTTGTATCTGTCGTGTAAAGCGTACTGCATTGCCCTTAACATGCTGCTTACATCGTCAACAATAAGCACGCTCGGTTTATTGTCATCATTTTCATCCTGAAATGTATCTTTGCTTTTTCTCGGGTTTAAATGATTGTCGATACTTTCAATCAATTTTGCTTCAGAAAAAGGTTTAACCACATAATCAACCGCTCCGAGGCTGAGCCCTTTTACCACGCTTTCCCTGTCGCTGTTTCCGGTAAGAAAAATAACAGGTATACTTGAGTACTTTTCGTCGGCTTTTAAACTTTTAATCGCTTCGTATCCGTCAATATCCGGCATATTAACATCCAGCAAGATTAAGTCGGGTTTAAAGAATTCAAGAAATTCATACATTTTAACAACTGATTCGGCGGGAAAAATTTCATAATGCTCGCTAAGCCTGTTTTTTACCGTTATCAGACTGTAATTTACATCATCAACGTAAATTATTTTTTTTCTTTTTGTTGATTTTGATTCTGAATCGCCCATTTATCCCCCTTACTTACCTTGCGGCATTATAACCCCAAAGAGGTAAGTTTTTCCACTATTTGTTTAAAATTCATCCTATCAACATTTTCTCTTAGCCAGTCTGTAAGCCCGTCATCCGCTTCATATTGAAACCGCTCTATCTGCGCCATGACTTCATCTACCCCGTCCATATCATAATCCTTACATGAAGTTAATAGTTTTGACAACAGTTCATCGTCAGGTTTATCTTTTTTCGGTTTTGGGTTTTCCGCATCAATTTCAGAGATCATGTTTTCAAGATCATTGATGAGTTTCCATGCCGATTCAAGGAACGGCGGAGTTTGATCCTTTATAAAAGCAAAATCGCCGGATTTAGCCGCTTCTTCAAGCTCCGCCGCTTTTTTACCGATTTGCAAGGCATTAATATCAAGGCTTGTCCCTTTTATACCGTGTACTTTTATTTTATAGTTTACAAGATTATCGTCAGTTACACCGGAGGCGTTATATGTATCCAGCGTGTTTAACATTGAACGGACGCTGGATACATACGAGCGCAGAATTTTTAAAAATGTATCTCCGTCTCCTTCATATACCTCAAGGCTTTTGGCAATATCTATCCCTTCGATTTTTTTCTCCAACAATCTCTTTCCTGTCGGTATAAGCTCGTTCACAGTTAAACCTGATGCTGACACTGCTTGCTGCGCGTATTCTGCCGCAGTACTTTCAGCTTCTTCAAAATCGCTGTGGATCACATACTCCATAATTTTATCAATTACAATTCTTGTTTCTTTTGAACAATTTTTTATTTCCGCAAGAAGATCAAGCGCTCCCTTTCTGTCATAATCCGCGCATTTTTTTTGAATATCAAGAAATTTCTGATATAAATCTTTAATGTTATCATCTGTATGCGGCAATGAATTTTTCTTCTCGTCACTGGCTAATTCCATTTTTTTCAATAATGCACGTAACTCATTTAAAAATTGCGGGGTGGATTCTTTTATAACATTGAGTTTTTTTTCTCTGCCGCTTGATTCCAAATTTAACGCATAATTAGAAAGGGATGTTTCTCCGATATTCCACAGAGAACTTTTTATACCGTGTACTATTATTGTAAAATTACGTAAAGTATCTTCATTCTCAATGCTTTCATAATTTGCATCTGATTTAAAATTTTCTTCCAACCAATTGATTGCTTTGCGCGCATCCCTTATAAAAGATTCTTGTAAAAGAGAATCTTGCTGTTGTAAAACATTGTCGGTTGTTTCTGAATCAACAGAGTTTGCATTTTGCCCGTACATTGTTTGACGTACAGCGTCAAGCACATCAAGCGGCTGTTTGTCGTGTATAAGTTTATTTAATACTGAATTTAATTGGCGGATATCTATCGGCTTGGAAATAAATTCGTCAAAACCGTTACGCATAAACATATCCGCCTGCCCTGCAACCGCGTTAGCTGTCAATGCAATGATTGGAGCTTGATAACCTAATCCGCGTAAATGTTTTGTCGTTTCTATACCGTCCATTTCAGGCATCATGTGATCCATAAAGATAATGTCATACTTTTTACCGCTTTTAATTTTTTCAATGGCGGCTTTTCCGCTCATAGCGGTATCAATTTGCAATTTATAAAGTTTCATAAGACCGACGGCTACATAAAGGTTTGTTTCAACATCGTCAACAATCAAGACGCTGCCGTAGGGCATAATCTCGCGGGCAAATTGCCTGCGTTTTTTTTGCGTTATATAACTCATGCGGAAACGGCGTAAATTTTCCGCGACATCTTTACTGAGTATTTCGTCATCTACTGTTTCTTGCGGCAGGCGAACAACAAAGAAAGAGCCGGTATTCGGTTCGCTCTCCACATGAATATCGCCGCCCATAAGATACACAAGGCGTTTTGTAATCGCCAAGCCAAGCCCCGTACCTTCTACAGTAAGGTTTTTTTCCATATTAAAGCGGGAATATTCTTCGAACATTTTATTTAATTGATCTTTAGTCATTCCATGACCTGTATCGCGCACACCTAACACAAGCGTTACGCCTTCTTTGTCCAGTTCTAACCACCGCACCTGTCCTCTCATTGAATGATCGGGTAAATAAGAAATGAGAGGTATCGGTTCCGTATTTACAGATAATGTCACCTTACCTGAATCTGTATATTTAAAAGCGTTTGAAAGCAGGTTATTTAAAATTTGTTTTATCCTCAATTCATCCCCGATTAATTTTGCAGGGATGTTATCATCTATTTGAAGTTCAAACTCGATGGGTTTGCTTTCGATACGCATCATATTTAAATGCACTGAGTCGTTTATCAAACTTGAAATTTTATACTGAGTCGGCATAATATCCAGTTTGCCAGCTTCAATTTTAGAAAAATCCAGAATGTCATTGATGATGCCTAAAAGTAAATCGCAAGAGCTGTAAATCTTACCAAGCCCTTCTTCAATTTCTGAAGGAAGGGTTTCATGCTGTATTAAAAGTTCTGTTACACCTAAAATCGCATTCATAGGCGTGCGTATTTCATGACTCATATTTGCAAGAAAGGTTGATTTAGTCTGGCTTGCAGTTTCTGCCGCATCACGCGCATTACGGCGCTCAGAACCTGAAATTGCTAGTGCCATTAAGTCTGCAAGAGAAGACGCGAAATTCTGCTCTTCTATTACCCATTCGCGTTCATCTTGATATTCCTTGCATCGCCATTGTTCAACACAGACAACGCCTGCAAGTTTGCCGTCAACACGTATGGGAGCGTCAAGCGCGGCGCACATATGATCATAACCGTATACTGAATAAGAAGAAACGAGCTTACACTCCTCTGTATTATTCATAACAATTACACGCTCGGATTTTAATAACAGCAAATATTCCTGACGGCTTGTTAAATCATAATTTTCTTGAATGGTATTTTCACCGGTGAAAGTATCAAAAAAAGAAATGCTTTCCAAAATATTATTTTCCGGTATAAATTTCCATATACCGATACGATGAGCGTTTAATGCGGTGCATCCTTCATGCGCGACAAAGTCTGCCGCATCTTTTAAAATCCCAGCAGAAATTGTCGGTGACTTTGTAATCTTCGCCAACGCTCCGCTCAATTTTTTTGAATACTCGTATCTAGAAGCGATTATGCGTTCTGTTTCCTTGCGCTTTGTAATGTCACGCGAAATTCCCATTATTCCAACTACATTACCGTCCAGCATAAGCGGCATTTTAATTGTTTCATAAAAAGGATTTGTACCGTCATAACAGGGAATATGTTCTTCGAGTGTAAGGGTTCGTTTTTCGTTAATTACTTTGCGATCTATGTCGTTAAATTCTTCCGAAGTGCTGTCAGATAATCCGAGCCCTTCTATATCGTTTTTCCCGATGATGTCATCAATATTTCTGTTAAAATGTTCAAGAAAAGCTTTATTACAATGTAAAAAATTAAAATTTAAATTTTTTGTAAAAATAAGATCGGGGATAGAATCAAAGAGCGTTGTAAGGGTAGCTGTTTGAAGCGCAAGTTCATAAGTGCGTTTTTCTACAAGCCCTTCCAATTCCTTTCCGGCAAGGCGGCTTCTTATAAAAAGAATAATAAGAAGGGTGAGTACAACCACGGATAAAATTATAGACCCTATTAATAAAGGTGTTTGAGTCCTTGCAAATTTTAAACGGTAATCATAATTTTTTTGCCGCCATTGTTCCGATATAGTTTTTGTGTCAGTTAATAAAAGCGCTTTATCAATTATGGAACATAAAATATTTTGATTTATATTTAATCCAAAGGTAGATTCAAAATTATTATCAAACATAATATTCGCTTTAAAATCAGGAAGCTCCAAATAGTTTGTTAAATACAACAGATGACTGTAAGCGCTCATCACCATATCCACTTCATTATTAATTAACGCTTGCAAAGTGTTATATTGAGTATCATATATTGAAACATTTAAATGATCAGGAAACCATCTGAAGAAAAATTCTGTATGCGCAGAACCTTCTGTCAATCCTATTTTTTGAGAATAAACTCTGTTTACATTAATATTTGGAAAATCAATTTTTGATATAAGCACTGACCACTCTGACATAAATGAATTATTAGGCCATAAAAAACGCCCGGTTCTGTCACGGGTAGTGATTAACTCTGAAAGCATATACGCTTCCCCGTCTACAAGCATCTGAACTAATTTTGAAAATTCTGCGTTTGAAGAATTTATAACGGAAAATTGTAAACCGGAAAGCTCTTCAATATGTTTAAGTACATCAAAAGCAATTCCCTGCCATTCATTCTGATGCGGGTTATAAAAACTAATCGGATAATTATCATACTCAGCGGCAAAGGGTATAACAGGATTTTGATCGATAAAAACTTTTTCTTCTTCAGTAAGTTTTAAAAACATTTTATAAGATAAATAATCTTTATACCCTTGATCGTTTAATTCATTTAAATAACGGATACCGCCGTTCTCCAAGGCTTTTTGCATAACAGATATAAAAGGGATGAGTTTTTCATTTTGTGTTGATAAGGAAACAGGCGAATAAATTAATGGATAAAAATCGCTTACAATAATATCGCCGTAAGTGTCAAAAAACGCTTCCTGCACGCCTTCGGTAATTAGGACATCGCCGGCACCGGATTTTAACGCTAAATACGCTTCATCATATTCTAATACATACACAGGTTCAAAGGCTTCGGATGCATAAGCGATTACATCATTTGATACGGTATTTTTTTCCTGAAGAATAAAACGCGGCAGGCGCGTCTTTGCAATTTCTGAAGGAGACGCGCTGTTTTCAAGACGGAAATATTTTATCGAACGTTGGGAAATAGCGTCTGTCATAAAATAACTTTTCCTGCGCTCGTCGTTTGCAGTTAAATCGCCTGTAAAATCGATCTCTTTATCGCGAAGCCCGTCGAGTAATGAAAACCATGAATAATACTTGGGCGTAAACGGAATCCTGAACAGCTTGCTCATCCATTCGCATAAAAGAGCCGAATACCCCCTATTAATTCCATCCTCGCATAAAAACGCTTCCGTACTTGGCATCACCCCGTAGATAAAAGAATCGTAATTTTTCTTAATATTTTCTATTGCAGTAATTTCTTCCGCTGTTATTCCGGGAATATCACGGTACGAATTAAACACGATATAATCAGACTTTGTTTGGGTATACGATATTTGATTGCAATCAGTAAAAAACAAAATTACTATTAATAAAAAAAACAAACAGTATAGCGATTTCTTTGTAAATGTCATTAATAACTCCTATAACAAGTTATACATTAATTTAACAGATATTCGTTTTCTTCGCTCTCTCTTTGTAATTTCATCATTCTAATCTGTTTTTCAACTTTATAGATTAATTCTTTCGGGTCAAAAGGTTTCACGATAAAGTCTGCCGCTCCTAAAGCGATGGCATCATTTACATTTCTGAATGTCCCTTCAGAAGAAATCATAATAATCGGAGTTTTTTCATATCCGGGTAATTCCTTTATTTTAGGGATAAGTTCAAAGCCGTTTATACCCGGCATAATATAATCAAGGAGGATTATATCCGGTTTATTATTTTGTAAAAAGTCGATAACAACTTCCGATTTAGAAAGCAGGAAAACCTTATACTTATCCGGCAAGGAATGATGGATAGTTCTTAACATACTGGTCATATCATCAACAACCAGAATACTCGGATTGTTGTCATTTTTAACTGTAGGTTTTTTTTCTTCAGTTGTTTTCGGATTAAAAATACTTTCGATGCTTTCAACAAGCTTCTCTGTATTAAAGGGTTTAATCACATAATCTACAGCGCCGAGGCTTAAGCCTTTTACAACGTTGTCTTTATCGCTGTTGCACGTTAAAAAAATTACAGGAATATTTGAATAACGCTCATCTGTTTTTAAATTTTTAATTGTGGAATAACCGTCAACCTCGGGCATATTGACATCTAATAAAATTAAATCCGGTATAACCTTTTCCATGATTTTATACATTTTATCGGCAGATTCAGAAAGATAAACCTCGTAGTATTTACTGAGCGCTTTCTTTAATGATATCAGACTGTAATTCATGTCATCCACATAAATTATTTTTCTGCGTGTCCCTAAAAGTGCAGATGATGGCATATATCCGGGTCTTGTCATAAACTCATTCCTCCTTGTTTACATATACAGCGTAACTAAAGTAACGCTTTGAGTTTTTCCGCCGTTTCTTCAAAATTTACAACATCGATATTTTCGCGTAACCAGAATGCAAGACCGTCATCCGCCTCATATTGATATTTTTCTATTTCCGTCATTACCCCATCCGCTCCGTCCATATCATAATTTATACAAGCGGTAAGAAGTTTTGACAGCAATTCAACATCAGGTTTATCTTTTTTTGGTTTTGCATTTTCATCAATTACTCTGGCAAGCATTTCTTCGAGATCGGTGACTAATTTCCACACCGTTTCAATGAAATTAGGGTTATGTTCTTTTATATAAGCTATATCGCCTGCGGTTGCAGCTTTTTCAAGCAAAGCCGCCCTTTCACCTATCTTTGTCGCGCAAATATCAAGGCTTGTCCCCTTTATTCCATGCACATTAATTTTATAACTGCCGATAGTTTCTTCATTTACATTTTTTAATATATCAAACACCGAATGAATACTGTTAATATATGCACGTAACACTCTGACATAAAATTCTGCATCATCTTCAAAACGGTGAATCCCTTTTAATATATCAATCCCTTCTATATCATTACTTAATAAACGCGACATTAAAGAATCTTCTTTTTGAATAGTATTGCGGTTTTGCGCTGCGGCTTGCAGTTCGTTTTGCCTGCGCGCTTCATCTAAAACTTCCTGAGGTTGTTTGTCGCGTACAAATTTATTTAAAATTGTATTTAACTGGCGTATATCTATCGGTTTAGAAATAAAATCATCAAACCCTTTTTGTAAAAATATTTCAGCCTGTCCTGCTACCGCGTTGGCAGTCAGCGCAACGATAGGTTCTTTGTAACCTAAAGAGCGGATGCGCTGAGTAGCTTCTATACCGTCCATTTCCGGCATCATGTGATCCATAAAAATTACATCGTAAGTTTCGCCATCGCTTACTTTATCAATCGCCGCAAAGCCGCTGTTTACAGAACTAACATTTAATTTATACGGGGATAAAAGCCCTTTAGCGACATAGATATTCGCTTCCACATCGTCAACAACAAGAATGCTGCCGTAAGGCATGGGTTCGCGTGAGATTTGAACCCTTTTCATGAAGGTTCTGGAGTGCGTGCGGAACTGGCGCAAGTTATCTGCTACATCTTTGCCGAGTTTTTCAGAGTCGCATTTTTCCTGCATTAGACGCACAGTGAATACTGAGCCGGTGCCAGGTTTGCTTTCTACATTGATTTCCCCGTTCATTAATAAAATAAGTTTGCGCGTAATGCTCATCCCCAGACCCGTACCTTCTGTTTTACGGTTATTATCCAAATTAAAACGTGAATATTCATCAAAGAGTTTGTTTACCTGCGTTTCATTCATTCCCTGGCCTGTATCCTTTACAACAAGGATCAGAATTATTTCGTTTTTATTATTTCCGTCTTGCGTTTCAACTGTCAGGTTGACGGTTCCAGAGGCAGTGTATTTAAATGCGTTGGAAAGCAGATTGTTTAAAATTTGTTTGATACGCAGTTCATCCCCTATCATTTGCGCGGGTATGTTTTCATTGATTAATAATTCAAAGGCAATAGGTTTGCTTCCGATACGCATCATATTTAATTGAGCGGCATCGCTGATCAAACTTGCAATATCGTATTTAGCGTTAACAAGCTCAAGCTTGTTTGCTTCTATTTTTGAAAGATCAAGAATGTCATTAATAATGCTGAGTAAAAGATCGCCTGATGAATAAATTTTTTCCAACCCTTCTCTGACATCCGGATCAAGCTTTTCATCCTGAAGATGGATTTCGCTTATCCCCAATATCGCATTCATAGGCGTGCGGATTTCATGGCTCATCGTACTTAAAAAAGCGCTTTTTGCTTTATTTGCCGCTTCTGCTTCTTCTTTTAAAATCGCGATTTTTTCAAAAGGCTTTCTGATAAAATTAGAAGCGATTATTGCGGCGATTATACTTAAAAAGATACTGACAAGCGCGACAACGATAAGCCCCAGATCGGTATTTTTGATCGGGCTTTCCGTAAGAGGCGCGACAACTCCGAGGCTCCATCCTTCTTCCGATCCTGAAACAGGTCTGAATGAACATACACGGGGAATGTCATAAACGGTATAATAACCTATTCCTGATTCGCCGTTTGTCATTCGTGTAACAGTTTGCGCTAATTCAATAAAACCTTTGTCAACTTCCGCGACATCAATATAATTAAAACGATTTTTTATCCAATGTTCACGCGGGTTGGAAATTGCATAACCGTCCGCATCACTCATATAAATATGGCCTGTTTCCCAAATAATAAAAGGAGAAAGGCGTTCTCTGAAGTACCATCCGGGAAGTGTAAGCGCAAGTATTTTGTTAGGTGCATTCATAGCGACCGCTATATAAAAAACAACCCCGTTGTTTACAGGTAAAGTAGAAGTGATTGTGATAGGAGGAGTTTGCATACTGCCGGACTGCATTTCTTCGGCTTGCAGCGCCAATACTTTTTTAACGTATTTATCTTTTAATATATCAACTTTTGCTGTAACATCCCCTGCAGCGCTAATCAATCCGTCTTCAGCGTCAAGAATCGCCATCCCGATAAATTCTTTATTAAAAATATTTTGCTCTGTCAGAATTTGATGCCATCTGCTTTCATCGGCTGCTGCAAGAATTTCATTTACTCTGTTAGCTTTATATTTTATATTTTCAAGTTCGACACTTATAAGGTGATCTGATAAATTAGCCATAACCATTAAATCTGTCTCAATGGATTTATCAATATTTCTTTTGACAAAATTTATACCGACTAAAACACTGAAAATAATTATAAATAGATTTGTAATTATTATTACAAGTATCGCTCTTATACGTATATTCATTTAATACATCCCTTTATATAGAAAAAAAGAAACAAATTTATAAACTTTATTTGCGCCATTTATAGCTCCTATAAATGCTTTTAAAAATAATTATACACTATAAAAGAGAATTCATGTCAATTTTTAAAAAAAAATTAAATTATTTTTTGAGATTTGGTAAAAATATAGATAAAATTTCAATTTCTTTTGTCTGCTTTTTCCAGAACAACTGTTTTATATTTCGACAGCCGCTCTGGAAAAAGAGTTATTAACTTTTGTTTTCTTCGTTTGCTATTTTTTTGACGAATTCAGCGCGTTAGTTGCGATGTTCTTTCGTTCAAGCCAAAAAGCCGAATCTTTTGTATTTTCTTTTTGAAGAACATTGTTACATAAAGTAAGAAGCTCCTCATACATCCCATCTTGCATGTACAGATTGGCAAGTTCTTCATCTTTTAATTTTACCGCTCCAGATTTCTTTGCGGAGCTTGGAACCGAACCGGAAGCATGGGTATTTTTGAAACCGTCTAAATATTCTTCTGCAGAAATCATAACCGGTTTTTTTGCAGTCGTTATTTTAACTGCTGTCGTTTTAACCGCGATTGCTTTAGCTGCAGTTGCTTTAGCTACAGGTTTTTTAGCGGTTGTTTTAACCGCAGTTGCTTTAGCTGCAGGTTTTTTAGCGGTTGTTTTTTTTACGGCGGTTTTCTTTACTGCTTTTTTTGCCGTTGTTGTTTTAGCCGCAGGTTTTTTTGCAGTTGTTTTTTTTGCGGCGGTTTTCTTCACTGCCGGTTTTTTGACAGCCGCTTTTTTTACCGCTGTTTTTTTAGCCGCAGGTTTTTTAGCGGTTGTTTTTTTTACCGGTTTCTTCGCTGTTGTTTTCTTTGCCGCTGGTTTTTTTACAGCCGTTTTCTTTGCGCTTCCCTCTTTCTTTTTTGCCATAAAGGTCCTCCTTTAAAATTGTTTATAATAATTTATTAAAAATAAATAATAAATTCCATAAAAAAAATAAATTCCTTGTCTTTGTTCTTTATCTGTTACTTATTACCTTCTTTATTTAAATCTCTTACCGGACGAACAGAAAACCTGTCCGTTATAGGATACTCTTTCACATCACCTCTCCAGGGACCGTTGACGCTTTTCCAGTATCCGCCTGATGTTCCTGTCATATAAGATAATGAGTAAGGAAAAATATACTTATCTTCGTTTTCCGATGTAACAACTGTTACTGCTTTATCGTTATTCCGCTGAATACTCCAATGTATAGTTGTTTCGTATGTTTGATGAACTTTTTCTCTTTTTTCAAGACGGCTGCTGAAAGCAAAAGCGTATTT
>Ga0209755_10002540_pt1 | contig 24940 bp, 2 predicted proteins | sample TergutCo191P1_FD_187301 | JGI IMG/M metagenome (GOLD analysis project Ga0209755, IMG submission 187301) | Cornitermes sp. P1 segment gut microbial communities from Petit-Saut dam, French Guiana - Co191P1 (SPAdes) (version 2) | ecosystem: Host-associated > Arthropoda: Insects > Digestive system >...
ACACTAAGAGTATCAACTACAACACAACCGTGCTGGTCTGTCATGCGTACTGGGAATAGCATGCGTGCTGGTGGATTAGGTCTCAACGGGAACTCAAGACCAGGAATTCCTGGAACGCCAACCATAACGTGGTTGACTTCTCTAACAACCGTATCGTTTTCAGGACCGCCGTCGATGCTAAATGTTGTTCCAACGCTGGTTTCAACACGTAGTGCAACACTTTCTCCAACACAAACAATCGTGTCTGCAGGTGTTCTATTAATAATCGATGGACCTGTAATGTAAACAAATACTGGATCTGTGATGTAGCTTCTTGCAGCGGTTACACTCACACGGTAGAAGAAGCTGGTCAAGCTATCTGCAGGCCACTGGTATTGGTTCTGACTTCCTGGAATCGTTGTCCAAGATATACCGTCCGCAGAGCGCTGCCATACAAATGTTCTGTTTGGTATTTCCTCGTCTGAACGCACATCCTCAACGCGAAGCATCAATGTTTCGTGCAAACAAACAAGTGTATCCGTAAAGAATCTTGTCTCTGTGTCTGTGATGAATGCATTTCTGCGAACAGTTACCGAACGCGAAACAACTGCTGGATCAGCACACATAAATGGACACGTCGACGTGTAAGTAATCACATCACCTTCTGTCAAGTTCCACAGAACAAGCGTATCATCAATCACAGATGCGTCAACATTAACACCGTTCAGTGTCCAAGCACCTACTGTACCTTCTCCAGAGCTTTGGCCAAAGAATCTTGCTGGCGTTCCACGAAGAACGTAGATATATGGTTGGTTTTGTACAAATATCAGATCACGGTTTTCAATAACTTCTGATGGTATCGATGTCATAGACATTGCTGGTGCCAACATCGATGCTCCAAATGACGCAAGTTGCAATCCAAACGTATCTATTGGTATTCCGCCTGTAGATTCAATCGTGCGACGTGCAATCAAGCGTGTTCCAGTAGATTCTACGTGATAGCCACCGATGGTGCGCGTAGTGCTAAAGCCCATAACATGCTCCCATTGTGAGGCTATAGATGCAGCGTGTCCAGGAGCTGCCACTAATTCTACAGTATCAAACACATACAAAATTACAGTATCTGTTGGGAACAACGGGTTACACACTTGCTTGTAAGGAACTCTGTTCCATGTTCCACCAAGTCTGTCGTTCAAGTCTACCAAGTGTCTACCACTTTGATTTAGACTATCGCTTCGTACTTCAAACTCTATTCCTGATCCAGTAGGTCCTTCTAACGAACTCGACAACCACGACGCCTCTGTGTTTGTAGCCGCTGTAACGTTTAAGAATTCTACGTGAGTACCAGGCGCGTTAAGTCCTCTCATTGGGATGTAAGCAAACGACGTCACACAGTGCATCGGCGTAGTTGTGTCAACCGGCGGATTGATCAACTCTGCAATCGTAGGAATCGTGTGCGTATATAGGTCAATCGTGTGTGTCGTTTCGTCAAGAACCGTTATAACGACTGCTGGTGAAGTCACCGAAGGAACACACGGACTTGGGTGGTGCGTCATTGCAAAGATTTCGCTGTTGCGCACTTGTGCAGCTGTGAATGTTTGGTCTGCAGTACCTGTGCCAATTTCTGTCACTTCTCCTGTGGTCAAATCTCTTGCATGCCATGTGATTGTTGTACCTGGCGCAAGCGCTGACGTGGTGATCTCGCAAATCAACATGTCTGCAGAACAAATCGTGTCGTTTGTTACGTTGATTTGTAGCCACGGCGCAGTTGTGTCAGCTGCAAGAACACGAATCGTGTCAAGTGTTTCACAATACATGCCGCCTACGTAATACAACGCACGAACCACAAATGTTGTATCGCCATCAATACGTCTTAAAATGTTGTTTTCGTTCTCATCGCCATCGGCAATCCAGAAGCTACCCACATCTGTTGCTGCCCAAAGATTTGCGTAAGATCCAACGCATACAATCGTGTCTTGTGCTGTTCTGTCCGTAATAGAAATACCTACCACAAATACATTAACTGATGGTGTTGCATACTCTCTATCGCCTGTGTTAGCATGCACTCTATACATTGCTGTGAAGTTTTCAGCAATTATGGTCTCTTGGTTTTCGCTGTCTGAAATTCTATGCCAGAAAACGCCGTCGAAGCTCATTTGCCAGAACCACTCGTGGTGAGGCTCAATACCAAACAATTCTAGTGTAAGCTGCTGATATCTACAGATTGTAGTATCTGTGAACACGTTTCCGCTCGTGTCTGCAATAAACAGATCTCTGCGAATCAGGATTTGACGAGATATTGTATCGTCGTCAACACAAATAAATTCAGAAATAGATATATATCTGATTAGGTCTCCATCAGACAAGTTTCCGAGGAAAATGGTGTCTCTGTCGCCCGTTGATTGACGAATTATAGAGTCGTTCAACATCCAGAATCCGTGGCCTTCAACACGTCCGTCAACTTCTGTGTGGAACATCTCTGTTGCACCGTAAGGCACCTGCAAGAATGCTGGTGTTGCACCTGTTCTCGCATGGATGATTGCAACGTGATCGAGGATTGGCTGTACAAAGATTTCTATCGCGTTAGACGTGTCTGTGCTGCGAATACGGCACGGATCTAAGTTCGTAACAACAGCAATAACCTCTCTACCTTCAATCTGACCGTACGTGAATGTCTGCTCTGTACCGCCTGTAGCCAAAAAGTTTATTTGTCCCGTATTTAGATGTCTTGCATACCATCTAATCGCATCATTTGTGAATTCTGATGTTGTATCAATTTGAATCGTTATAGACTCGCCCGAACAAATCGTATCCACACTTGGATGCAAGAGTCTGATGAATGGCGATGTTGTATCAACACCTGTTACTCGGATAGAATCGTAAACCACACAGCCCGTGATATGTGTCAAACGAACACTAAATATCGTATCTCCATGGATTACTCTACTAATAAATTCGCCTTCAGCACCGTCCGCAATCTGGAACTCTGTATCATCGCCCAACGTTATCCACAAGAATGCTTCAGAGCCAACACAAACCAAGGTGTCTCTCTCCCACATACCGCCTGTAACTCCTGTGATTGCTGGCATGTTTACATGTACATTAACCGTTGGCGCGAAATATGTTCTATCGCCTGCATCAACATGAACTCTGTACGACGCCGAGAAGTAGTGGTTAGCCAAAATCGTCAGTTGATTTTCACTGCCAGGTACTCTCTCCCAAACACCTCCGAAATGCACTTGCCAGTACCACTGGTGGTGAGGTTCAATACCAAATACAAGCAGTGTCAATTCTTCGCGACCGCAAATCGTCGTATCTGTGAACAATCTTTCGTTGATATCTGTGATAAATACATCTCTGCGAATCATGATTTGACGATATATCGTATCTTCGTCCACACAGAGGAATTTAGAAATAGACACATATCTAATGATGTCTCCATCAAGCAAATCTTCAAGGAAAAGCGTATCTCTATCGCCCGTTGATTGACGAAGTATAGAATCGTTCAGCATCCAGAAGCCATGGCCTTCAACACGTCCTTCAACTTCAGTGTGGAACTTTTCTATTGAACCGTAAGCCACGTGCAAGAATGCTGGTGTTGCACCTATTCTCGTATGGATGATTGCAACATGATCGAGGATTGGCTGTACAAAGACCTCTATAGCTTGAGAGGTGTCTCTGTTGCGACCACGACAAGGATCTAAATTCGTAACAACTGCAAAAACTTCTCTACCTTGAATTTGCCAATAGCTGAATGTTTGCGGTGTTGAGCCTTGTGCCAACCAAAGCACATCACCCGTTTCAAGATGTCTTGCATGCCATGTAACCACATCGTTTTGAGCCGCTGAGAATTCATTTGTGTCAATAGCAAACGTTACGGTTTCACCCCAACAGATTGTATCTACACCTGGATGTAAGAGTCTGATAAATGGTGACGTTGTATCAATGCCCGTTACGCGAATGCTATCGTATAGGAAACAACCATGTGTATCAACCAAACGGACTGTAAACACCGTGTCTCCGTGGATTACACGTGAGGCAAACGTATTTTCAGGAGCATCTGCAATTTGGAATACGCTACCTGGGTTCACCTCTACCCACAAGAATGCTTCAGAGCCAACACAAACCATCGTATCTCTCTCCCAAATACCACCTGTAATTCCTGTGATAAACGGATTGTTAACGTGTACGTGAACAGCCATTGTTGGTCCCTCTCTGTCTCGGTATGTTACATGCGCGCGATACGATGCAGACATTGTGCTGTTAACACGTATCGTCTGTTGGTTTTCGCTATCAGGTATATTTTGCCATGTGCCACTGCCTTCGAAGCTCACTTGCCATACCCACGTGTGATGCGGTTCTGTACGTGCTACACGTAGATACAACTCCTGATGTCCACAAATGACCGTGTCCGTGAATTCTCTGAAAAGGTAATCTGTAATAAGTACATCTCTACGGATCATAATTCGACGGAAGATAGTGTCATTATCCACACAGATAAACTTAGAAATCGACTTATACACAAGATTATCTCCATCAATCAAGTTTCCAAGAGTAATCGTGTCCATATCACCCTCCGATTGACGAAGTATAGAGTCGTTCAACATCCAGAAGCCATGGCCTTCAACACGTCCTTCAACTTCAGTATAGAACGTTTCTATACCGCCGTATGGAACATGCAAAAACCCTGGTGTTTCGCCTGTACGTGCCCATATAATGGCAACGTGGTCGAGAATTGGCTGTACAAAGACAGCGATTGCCTGACTCGTATCTGTGTTTGAGTTGCGACAGATGTGATTGTTTGTAACAACAGCGAATATTTCTCTGTAACGAATCTGGTCGTATGCAAACGTTTGTGTTAGTCCGCCCGTAGCCAATAAGACAACGCTTTCTGGGTTTGTCGTGCTTCTTGCGTGCCATGTAACTATATCACCAGGGAATCCTGAGAATTCACTTGTATCAACTGCAAGCGTTATTGTTTCTCCTGCACAGATTGTGTCTATACCTGGATCCAAAATGTTTATCCACGGCGAAGTTGTGTCGCCAACCAAAATGCGCAAGGTGTCTATTAACGTACAACCCAACGTGTCTATCATTGAGACTAAGAATGTTGCGTGTTGAGTTTCTGTAATCAATCGTTGAACATGCTGACCATTCACCGCAGGCTCATTGTCAATTGTGAACAGAGTACCTTCGTTAACCGTTACCCACAAGTTCGCGTAAGTTCCCATACAGACTAATGTGTCGTGTGCTACTCGTGCGGTCATCACTGGACGGCTCAAAATAATACTAACTGGTAGTGTGTGATGTACATTACCGTTTGGATGAACAACACGTAAGCGGTATTGCGTTTCTATCTGGTTGTCAGACAGAAGTGCTGCTTGATTTGCAGAACCAATTGTTGTCCACGAACCACCCGGTTGCAAGCGCTGCCAAGTCCATGTATCGCCAGGCATCATACCCATTGCAAGCATTGTCATTTGTTCGCCGTTCAAACAAAGCGTTCTAACATCGAAGCCCATGCTGTCTGAGTCTGCAATAAATGCATTTCTACGAATAGTCACTTGACGTGTGATTACAGGAACATCTATACAAGCAGCTGTTGCATGCGATCTGTAGGCCACCACATCACCATCCTCTAACATCTCGTAAGGAAGTGCAAGTATGTTTTCAAAAATAAATTGCGGATCTACAGGCTCACCGTTCAATGTCCACTGGCCATAGCCTGGTTCACGGTTACCAAGAGTCATTGTAAATACAGCACCCTCTCCGTCAGGTATACGCACCATTGATGGATTCGTTAGACCCGACACTTGCATGTTTGCAGTGTGTGGAATACGATGAATATGTACGCGAACCTCGCCACTGTAGTACGAACGATCTGTTGCTGTGCTTATCACACGGATACGGTATCTACTACCTTCTGTCGCGCTTGGGTAAAGGTTAACTTGGTTTTGCGTGCCAGAAACATCTAAGAAGCCTGAAACGCTACACCATGTCCAAAAACCATTTCTAAAACAGCTTTCAGTCCACGTGCTCCAACGCTGCCACACCCACGTATCACCTGGATCAACATAAGTAGCATATAATCTAAGTGGAACGTGCATACAGATTGTAGTATCTGCAAATCTGCGATACGTGCCGTCAGAAATAAAGATGTTTCTGAGAACAACCACTTCACGGTACTGGACCAGAGGTCGAGCACAGAGATATTGAGATACAGATGTGTATCTAATTCTATCGCCCTCAACTAAATTGCTGAAAGTAACTGTGTTTCCTGAAACCTGGTCATCTGGGATAGGCTCTCCGTTGAGTGTCCAGAATCCTGAACCTGTTACGTATCCTGAAGTCGCTTGTGTAAACGTTACGGTTTGCGTACCATGCAATCTCAACGAATCTGGATTCGTTTGCGTATGTGTTGCACCTGCTGATGTGATAAACTCTGTTGTGATATTCACCACATGCTGTGTTGCTGGGTGTACAACTATCGTGTATAGCGATGTTGTGTCTCTGTTGTCGTGACGACATATACCTGGGTTATAAACCACTGCGAATACTGCTCTGTCTTGAACCTGTGCTGCTGTGAGCGAGTGCGTGAACGTGCGCGTTGTTTCTGTCGAAGCTGCGATGTTATGTGTAACTAAATGTGTGTCTTCATCGGTAAGCATATCTCTGCCATACCATCTAATTGTTGCTCCTGAAACAAATTGCGATGTGATTTGACCTGTAAATGTTACGCTTTCGTCGTCACAGATTTCTGTTGCACTGATCGTTGTAATTTGAATGGTTGGGCTTGTTGTATCTCCAGCGAGTACACGAAGCGTATCATGCAGGATACATCCCAATGTATCTCTCATCCAAACAACGAACTCGTGTGTTGCTGGGAACGAATCTACCGGTGCGTTAATTAGACGCAAAATAGGCACATTAAGTTCTGTTTCAGTGTCAATACGGAAATCACTACCTTCGTTTACTACCGCCCACAATGTTGCGTAAGTGCCTACACAAACAATCGTGTCAATTGGCGTGTGCTCTACTAGAACCGGACGGCTTAGATGTATAATTACTGGATCAATCGTGTAACCAACACCTGTTGCTGGCGTAACTGCCAAGCGATAGCGAACGAACTCCACGCTTCTATCCGTTGTCGTGATAGACTGGATTTCGCGTTGTCTCAATGATCCAACGTTCGTGAATGCACCATTGTTGATCGAGCGCTGCCACCACCAGTTGTCACCTGGAATGTCGCCAAATACTCTCATAACCATGCTGCTACCCAAGCAGATCACCGTGTCTAAGAATAGGTTATAGTCTTCGTCTACAATAACGATTCTTCTGCGGATAACCACCTCACGAGTCACCGTTTGTCCTGGTCTTGCACATTCAAAGCCTGACACAGACGTAAATCTAACAATGTGGCCATCGTCAACATCATCACCCGTAAGTGTCAGAACATTATCCGTAATACGTGGATCGTCTGCTGCAATGCGTACGCCGTTGAGCGACCAGAATCCATCTAATGCTGGATCTGGAACAACAACGCTTACCGAGAACACAACCGAATATTGCTCCTCTGGCACGTGGATAGCAACTTGGTTCGTTAAACCGTTTGCAACCATCGTTATCGTGTGCGATTGCGTGTTGATCACAGGAGTAAGGATAAAGTCTGTTGTGTCTCTGTTGTTGTTGCGACAACCGCCTGGGTTGTGTACAACTGCAAAGATTTCTCTGTCTCTAATTTCTGCCGCAGTGAATGTTTCTGTTAAACCGCTTCTGTTTACAGTTGCCCACCATCCCGATGACCATGCGCTTCCTGGTTGCCAAACCTGTCTTGTAAATGTTGAAACTGCACCAGTTGCAGGGTTTCTTGCGTGCCAAGTGACTGTGTTTCCACCACCGATAATATCGCTGTTGTTTGTTGCAACTTGGAACGTTAGGCTTCCATCCGAACAGATAAAGTCTGGTTGCGTTGTAGTAAACCATATCACTGGTGATGTCGTATCTCCAACAACAACACGTAGGTTGTCGTATGCAATACAGCCCAAGCTGTCTCTCATCCAAACAGTGAATGTCACGTGTGAAGTACCTGCATTGATCAGTCGCTCTACTGGCGTGTTGTACGGTCCACCGTCGATTCTCCAGTCACCCGTAGTTGTTGTAACCCATAGGTTCGCATGAGTTCCTGCACAAACAATTGTGTCATGTAATGTTCTGGTTACAAAATGCGCACGAGAGAAAATCACTCTGACCGCAGGTGTAGCATAGCTCGCAGGAGCCTCAAATGCTGGAGAAACAGAAGGTGCAGTAACCAATACACGGTAGAAGCGTGTTTGACCGCCTGGGTTTGGCGTGGTGCTTGCAGTAACGCTGTTCGCTGTTCCAGCCATATTCGACCAGCTCGATCCGTTTGTAGATGTCTGCCATACCCACGTTTCGCCTGCTATTACTGGCAAGTTGATACGCATCTCGATCGTCTGATCGCTACAAATAATCGTATCTGTAAAGTATCTGCCAGCCACATCTGTAATCTGTCTTCTTTCTACAACCGTAATTGTAAGGATATTGCTCGTGTCTGCACACGTTGCCGATTCAACAATACGACGGAACTGTGTCGTTACAGAAATTGGATTTGGATCGAAAACTGCAGATGTTGCATTAGGAATATCCACAAATTCCGTAGAACCTGCCTCTAATCGTTGCCAACGATACGTGTGTGCAGAGTGAACGTAGCGAACAATTGTCGGCTCATACTCCCACCAACTTGTGGTTCCCCAGGTCCAGCTCCACGTAGAATGCCATCTTCCAAAGTTTGTTAGGTTTCTTGCTGTATGACCTTCGTAGAGAATCTGCGTCGTTCTGCTGATGTTTCTATCATCTATTCTGATGATATTTCTATCAATAATCGGAACAGCAAGTTCTACGGTTGCAGATGCAGATCCACAAATATTTAGTCCTGCATTAAACCTATATTCCGCTGTTATCGTCGTTATTCCTGCTGTAGTAACCGGTATCAACAAGCTGTCTGTCGTATCACCAGGAGCTAAGTTTCGCGTTGTTCCTGGAACCAATGTACCGTTCATAAACCATCGGATCGTTCCGTCTGCTTGCTCTGGACCAAACTCAACATGTGCAACGGTTCCCATACCTGCGCAAAGCGTATCCATGTATGGAATCGTTATTCTAAGCGTTGGACGAACATCTACTCTTACGCGTACAGCATCTGTAGTATCTGTGTCATACAACAAACACATTCTGCTTGATCTTACCGCAGCAAAGACATAGTCGCCATCTCTTGGCAATGGTGAACGGAATTGTGCGCTGCTTTGTGTCAATAGAACAGTATCTTGGTTTGGTGTTTCGCCTCTTAGAGCAAACCACTGAACAAGTGGTGTTGGATCCGTTCCTGAACCAAGTGGCACAGATGTCAAGTTAATTTCTACATTGTCACCGTCGCAAACGTGCGTACGCAATGGTTGCAACGCTGCATTGATACCTACGAAATCGTGAGGTGTTATCAATACTTCGTCCGTAGCCGTCAAGTTTGGTGGGAATTGATCCGCTCCAGTAAAGTAGATACGCATCGGCTGAGTAATGTTGTTTACTCTTAGAACATCGCGATACCCAAGATCTGGATCTCCAACAAAGTCGAACCTTGGATCTGCTGGGTTAACAATTTGTCTAACAGTATGCGGTGGCACAGAGAAGTTCCAGCCAAAGCCATAAACACCTGATCCTCCACCAATAGTCGCTCTAACCATAACGCTATCGCCTCTACAAACATTAGCACCTGAAAGGTAACGGTTCGGACGCTCATTCATGTATTCTACAGTCAATCCAGCCCATACACCTGTTGTAACAACATTTAAGTCAATACACACGTCACTTCTACAGCCTCTTCTTTGCTGCGCCGCACGATGGTCGTCCCAAATCGTGTGACAGAATCTCACATGACCAGGAATTCTGAAGAATTCAGTAATTGCATAAACCTCTCCAAGTTCACCATGTGGAACGTTCGGGAAGAGTGGATGTCTTTCTTGTCCTGCGTGATGGCCGTGCCAAATCATGTTGTTTGGTATCGACGTCCACAACAAGTCATAGATTCCCAAAGTGTCTCCTGGCGCCACTTCTGGCGAGGTTGGATTACCCCAGAACAATCTTATACGTGTGTTCGCTGGTACTTCAGCAGGGTTGATCGGATGACCAGCCATGTTAAAGAACGCTATTTCATGCGATGGATTCGCCCACGTGTGAAGAATAATCGGATGTATCGTATCGTTTGAATACCATACACAGTCGCTATTTCTTGAGAACACAACAGCCTTAATCGTATCTGTACGGCCTTGTCCTTCTGGTCTCGGTAGGTCAACAAACCTTGGTGTGCCGTAAGAGAATCTCTCCCACTGACCATTTCTGCGCCAGTACCATGCATACGTTGCTGGCTGACCTGGTCTGTCCACATTTTCTGCAGCAACCGTAATACGTACCGTCTCATCTGAACACAAGCTGTCTGGGAAGTGCATCAAATTGTTCGTTCTACGATAGTCTTCATGAGCCCATGTAGCACCAATGCTCCATGGCGACCAGCCGCTTTGGAAGAATCCTGAACCGTTGATAGCAAGCGTCTCAAACCAAACTCTTGGTTGTGGGATTTGGTGAATATCCAATGTTACAGTATCTGACGTCAACGTGTCAAAGCCTGGAATACTCGACCAAACGCGTGCAAAATACATCGATCCGCCATCTACATCTTGACGTAAGGTGTCAAGTCTATAAGTCGCTGCAGGATGCCAGAACGGCGTTCCACGGTAACCTCCAATAAATAAGGTGTCGTCAGTTGCGCCTTGGAATATGGTTGCTGCACCTTCAGCGGTGTTCTGAGCTCTAAATGCATCGCTCGTTGAGTCGTCTTTGCGATACCACTGTACAAGCAATGTACCATCACCTTCCGCTCTAAGCGCAAACCATGGCGTTTCAACCTCACACACCAACGTATCTCTTGGCTGTACAAGGAGTTGTGGTGGGAACAGCGTTGTGATTGTTACCGTATCGCTGTGGCCACGGCAGAAATATCTACTGATAATCGTTGCTCTATACGTCGTTGTGCGTACAGTTGGGCTAACGGTGATATATCTGCTATAATCTACATTCGATGTAAATGCACCTGTTGTCAATGTGTCGAAACTCGTCGTCCATACAATGCTGTACGATGGAATTCCCGTAGTATCGAACACCAGGATGCGTGCTGTATCAATTGCGAAGCGAATCGTGTCTGGAGCAAAACGTCCTTCGTATGCGCTTCCCAACATGCCTGCGATAATCGTGTTATCAATGCTAATTTCAACAACTGGATTCGGACGTCTCGTTACAATAATATGGTTCGAGCGAGAAATCGCTGGTTGTGTACACCATTCGCATGTCGAAACTTCCACCCAAATCGTATCACGATCTCTCTCTGGGAAGTCTGCTGTATTGAATACAAATACTGTATCGTTGAAAATAATGTTTTCTGTTTGTGCAACACCATTCACGAACCACTGGTAGCGACCGTCGCTCATCATTGCAGCAACCAAACTCTCTTCTAGGTCGAACAAGCGTGTTGTTGCAACAAATCTCAAATTCGCTTCATCCTCACAGATAATAATGCTATCACCAACCACTTGGAACAATGCGCCGTCACCCAACACATTGTTTGGTGCTGTTGCATCAATCGTTACAACGCTTTCTCTGCGCTCCGTCACGCGGATTGTTCTCACTGCCGTTGTAAACGAACGACCTGTTCTCTCCAACAAGATTTCTGCACGAACGCGTGTTGAATCTTCAAGATGTGTCAAGACAATCGATGCCTCGTTTCTGTTTGCACAGAAGCCTATGTCAACCACTTGTGGGCTTGTTATATCAATCGTATCAATATCGTTCAACGTCCAGATCACGATAACGGTATCACCAACAACTGGCTGAATCCAGCGTCCGCCTCCGAAAAGACGAATAGTTACCGTATCACCTTGACAAATCGAATCTGTACGAACAACGTCAAATCCTAATGGGTCACCTGCCAACACGCAGTTCAATGTATCAAGCGGTGTGCGCTCCAAAGATGGAACGCCCCAAATAGATGTCATTGGGCAGTTTGCAACCGAATCTGGCTCACCAGAATACGCATATCTAAACGCTAAGTCGTCCGACCAGCTCATGGTTCTGTTGAACCAACCGTAACGACGCCACGGATAAGTTGCCAACGCACCTCTAAAGTCGCAATCTACAATATCAATCAGAACTGTATCTATCGCCACACAGCCATCAGGGCTAACTGCTCTCGCTGTGAAACGTGTTGCTTCTCTCGGTCTAAACGCCATGGTCCAACCATCTTCGCTCAATGTGTCAAGGATAACTACTGGATTTGGTCCTGTCGTCAATCTTGGACTCCAATGTACCGTATCCGTTTCAAACTCCATTTCAAGTTCTAACACAAATGCAATACCCAAACATCCTGTTGTATCTGCTGGAAGTGGTCTTACGAATACTGGACGTGGCGACACGCGGAAGCTCATGCTGTCAAGCGTATGGGCTGGGTTGTAGAGACACGCCTTGTTGCTTCTAAACTGTACACCTAAATAATGGTAGCCTCTCAATAGCTCTGCCGAACGTACAACACCGATTGGCGCTGTTGAGTCAACGAATTCTACATCCTCGCTAAACCATGCAAACTCTAACTCCGCCGCAGTTCCTGTGCTCACTGGGAATCCACCCATACCCATTGTTAAGGTATTCACACGGAAGGCTATCGTTTCTGTACCCTCACAGATAAAGTTCGTGTCTACTGGCGTCACAAAGATGTCAATAATTGTATCTACAGGAATAACCGAGATTGGAGCTGTACGAACAACCGCTGGGCCGATGCGGCAGATTGCACTCGACGTCACTTCTGCAACAATCTGAGAACCTGGCGCTAAGCGATGTGCAAGCGTAAATACCGTATCCGTAATTTCTTGATCCGGTGGGTAACCGTTGATAAACCAGCGAATGCTTGGCTCCTCACCACCACCAGTCACAGACACATAAATTCTTGAATCGTGTCCGTAACATACATTAACATTACTGCTCAACGAAACCTCTAATCTCTGAGAACCTAATATCCTCACCTCCATTGGGTTTGAATAAATGATGCCCTGACAAGGTGATGTTATTCTTAGACGGTATTCAGTGCCATTATCTTCTTGACGAACCATTCTGATATTCAGCGGATTGGCTCTTGCGTTTTCGTAGTTTGGTCCTGTAACATAGACCCAAGCACTATCTGGATGCGTTCTCTTCTCCCACTGGAAGGTCAACCCTTCACCACGCAAAGGAACGTGCAACGATGCAGGCGTTTCTGAACACAAGTCAAACGAATGACGCTCTTCCAAGAACTCCACAGAGTCAAAGACAGTAATCACAACTCTTTCTTCGGATTGACAGCCTTGTGGTGTTGTCGCTGTAAGGATAAATGTCGTTGATTCCTCTGGAGAAGCGATAACTCGCAACGAATCTGTCAAGTCTAAGAACGCCAAGTCAGCATCGTTGGCCGTAGACCAAACAAATGTGTATTGTGCAGTATCCGAAACTGTGACTGGAATTTCTACCGTATGTCCAGCACAGATACCTAAACGACCTGGAATAGAGAATACTGGTCTTGGGAATCGAATCACAAACATACTGACGTCTCTTGATCTTGGATACGGACATGCTGCATTACTAAACGCTCTTGCCATTACAATATCTCCTGTCTCAACAGACGATGATCTAAATTCTGTAAGGTTTGGTGCTGTTCCTTGACGAACATCGTTGATAAACCATTGGAAGGTTGGTGTAGCCGTCGTACCATCTGTTACAACCTCAACAGCAAATGCAATCTCGTCACCAACACAAGACAATCGTGGAGGAGGAAGCATTCTTATTTCGAATCCTGTAGTATCTAAAACGTTAACGAAGAAGCGCTTAAATGCTGTATCGTGTCCATCAGTTACTCTTACCGTATAAACCGTGCTATCTGTTGGTGCAACACGCACGCGTGACGAGTTCACAGATGTAAAGTTTGGATCTGGTGGTTCTGATGTCCAGAAGAACGAGTAGTTTCCTGAGCCACCCCATGCAAACACTTCAAGAAGAGTTGTATCTCCCCTACAAGCTGGCTCCTCACGGTCTGGACCGCTAATCGCCAATCGGCCACCCACTGGTGTAATGAAGATGCTGTCTGTTGTGTAACAGCCGTGTCTGTTCATCGCTGTAACCGTGAAGAAGGTCGGTCCCTCTAACGGTCTGATTCTTGCACATCTACCGCCATCTTGCGACGCAATCAAGTGTGCTGGCCCCCACAGATAGCTTTCTGCACCAATACCATCGCTCATCCAACCACACAAGATCGTATCGATACCTGCTGGCATACGCAAAACGTTGGTTGGTGTGATGTTTGTTCCTGCAACCACACGGATATCTGGGAATAGGCTTATTCTAAGTTCATTTGAAACTTCTGGAACACTGCGTGGGCATCGAATCGTCGAGAATACTTCCACAGTAACGCGATCCGTTGGTCGCAATGTTGCTGTTGTAAACACTCTGTTGTCCGTTCCTGGGATTGGACGACCGTCGATAGCCCATCTAAACGATGGTGAACCGCAAAGTGTATCGTAGCTTGCTAATCTAAATGTAGCAGGGGCACCTGGACAAACAAATCCATCACCTACAAATTCGATAACAGGGTTAATCGGCGTTGATGGCAATACTGTTAGGGTTGTAACAGTCGAGTAAGATACTTCATCTTCATGACCTGCAGACCAAACACGTGCACGGAATTCCCAACCATTTAATGTCTCCGATGTCTCGTGCCACTGAAGAACCGTAAGCGGGCTTCGTCCAATATGTAAGTGTTCTGTATTTACACCAAAGAAGTAAGACCAAACCATGTGACTTGCATTCACTAAGTCTGTAAATTCTGCATCCTGAGGCGAGCGACCTTGCCACTGGAAACGTAGGTTTTGTCCACCTGTTGCTCTTACCGTCAATGTGCGTTGTTCGCCCTCACAAGCTTCTGTCGTGCTTGGCGGATGGTGTGTAATTGTTGGTCTGTACGATACCGTTACCGTTACACTTGCTCTGCTTTTGCAGAAACCAGAGTTGGTCACAATCACCTCGTAAGTTGTTGTTTCGATAGGTGTTGAGATAACATTTGCACGATCATCCGTGTTCAAGAACTGCAACGGTAGCCAACGGAATGTCGACTGAGGATCGTCAGATGTTGCCCACAGTTGTGCATTTTCACCAAAGGAAATTGTGTCGTCTGGACTGATCGTAATAACTGGGAAGTTTGAAACGCGAATATGTACCGTCTGCGAACGTGTCGGAACTTGACGTGCACAACGCAACGTTGAATGTGTATACATTACAACAGAGTCGCCATTGCTGAAGTTTCTCAACTCCAACCACGGTTCTGTACCCACCAACACACCATTATGGAACCACTCGTAACGTGGTGTTTGTGGCTCAAACAATGCAATACCTGCCAAACGAACCATCGTATCGTCAACGCACAAGAATACAGTGTCAACACCAGGAATCAACATGCGGTCTGAACTGATTTCCGCAGGAATATCAATTATTGGGCTAACCGTAACGGTACGACCTGCCGAGCGTAACGGACTAACCGTAACACACGCCAGCGATGAATAAACATCAACAGAAACCGTTTGACCGTCTTCGATTATGCTTGTAATGAAGCTCGAAGCATAAGCACCTGGAACAGGCTCGCCATCAATAAACCACTGGAATCTTGGCGTATCACCCAAGTTTTCACCAGTCGTAGTAAATGTAAGGGTTTCACCAACACATGCAACGATTGTACCCAAAGGATTCGGGAAAATCGGCCAAATTGAATCAATTCTGATCAAAGCTGGTACCGGTTCTAATGCTTCTATAGAAACAACCATTCGTGGAAGCGTTCCATCATCGTTAACACAACCTGCATCAACATAAACTGTATAAAGTCCTGCCCAATCCGTTCTAAAATCTGGTCGGAATACTTCGCGACCCGTACCTGTAAATCCACCTGGACCTACCCACGTAAATGTTGCATCTGGAAGACCCAAGAATTCTAAGAACAACGTATCACCTGGACACATCGACGCCATCGAACGTGTTTCATGGTTGATACGAATAGCACCACCAGCACCAATCAAATCGATACATGGCGCACCAGCAACATCAAATCCATCGTTGATACCTCCCGCAAACATCGGTGGGATGTCTTCCGGTTGAAGTGCCGCAAAGAATCCATCGCTACGACCACCCGTAAACGGACCAGACGCTTGAATATCTTGAGGCCTAATAATACCAACATAGAAACCATCACCACGACCGCCTTCAAACGGGCTGATCAAGACAACATCGTCAAACTCCATGGCAACCACATAGAAACCATCGCTACGACCGCCCAAGAACGGACCAGCATCCTGAATAAGTAAATCCCTAACTGGTCTTGCATAGAATCCATCGCTACGACCACCCACAAACGGACTAATCATAACAACATCTTCTACATCCATAGCAGTCACATAGAAACCATCACTACGACCACCCAAGTATGGATTAATAATAACGATATCCGAAATATCCATCATAGATACATAGAATCCATCGCTACGACCGCCCAAATACGGACTAATAATGGTTACAGAATCTAAATCTACGCCACCGTGTATCGCAAAGAATCCATCACTACGACCGCCCAAATATGGACTAATAATGGCTACAGAATCTAAATTTACGCCACCGTGTATCGCAAAGAATCCATCGCTACGACCTCCAAGGAAGATACCTGGATTTGCTGCTATGGAATCATGTTCCACTATAGGAGAAGCATAGAAACCATCACCACGACCACCAAGGAAAATGTTGATCATCGAATCTTGAATAATTTCCGATCTGCTTACATAGAAACCATCGCTACGACCTCCTCTAAATGGCCAAACTTCTAAGTCGCTCATGCGGAACTCGCCCAACAAACGTGCATCAAAACCATCACCAGCACCACCTCTATAAATCAAACGTGGCACATTGGTGTCTCTCGCCGCTGAAACAAAACCATCACCAGCACCTCCAAAGAATGCAGGAATAGTATCTCTATGCGGAGCTCTTTCATTCATTGCAAAACCGTCGCCGCCTTCGCCACCACGGTAAATCTGACGCCAAACATCTGGCTCTAACGCTGCTGAAACAAAACCATCACCAGAGCCTCCAAAGAACAACGGACGCCACGGAATTTCCGATGTATGTACATCAAAACCATCGCCATAACCACCCGTGAAAACAGGAGAAGTTACAACGATATCTCTCGCCGCTGAACTAAATCCATCGCCAGAACCTCCAACAAACGCGCGAGTGATTGGTACAGGAGAAACCGTATCAATACTCACCGCAAAACCATCGCCATAACCGCCTGTAAAAATTGGCGAATCAACAACAGTATCTCTCGCCGCTGAACTAAATCCATCGCCAGAACCTCCAACAAACGCACGAATCAAACCGCGATCTTCGCCAGCAATAATGTAAGCCGCAAAACCATCACCATGACCACCCGTAAATATTGGAGAAGTTCCTCTTACATCTCTTGCTGCTCCAGAAAATCCGTCGCCCGAACCACCCCAAAATGCTGGACTTTGATCAAACAACTGCGTTTGCGAAACAAAACCATCCGCACGACCACCGCCTGTGTGTGCCGTAGCACGATGCTCAGCTTCAATCGTGTTCATAAACAAACATGTTGCGCTTGGTCCACCATGGAAAATCGCAGGGAAACTTTGCACATTGATTTGCTCAAGTCCAAGCATACGACCCGCAGAAAATACAAACGGACGCAACGGTAAATTCACTGTACCAAAAGCTGGTTGCGATCCTACCGGACTTCTATAAATTCGAACACCGTTGACATAGTAAACAACAAACCCATATTCAAGTCCAATAGCCAACACAGCGTTTTGACCAACCACAAGTCTGCCTTCACCAAGTTCATAATAGCGACGATAGGCCGTATAAGGCGCATCTCTAAATTCCCAAATCTCGACCTCGTAACGATCGTTAACTAGTAAAATAAACGGTGCCGACTGCCAATCGTTGTTAACAATACCATCAAACGACAACGCTAAACCACGAATAACACCCGTTGTGCTTGGTGAAAACGCATGTCTAAACAGTCTCGCCTCTAAGAACGTGTTGTCATCCAAACGAATACCAACTTCAGCCCAAGCCAAACCTTCTTGAGGAATATAGCTTGCCATTTCCATAGAAAACGGACGTGCATCGTCAAATCTGGCGATCTCGTTATGCTGAACAAACTGCTGTTGACTGATTGAGTGTTGCACACGGAACGTCTCGACGCTTGGGATAGAAACGATCTGCACAGCCTGCGCCATCACTCCTGAAACCAGGAATGGTAGCACCGCTAAAACAAAGCCTTTTAATATCGTATTAATTCGTCCCAAGTGTTTTTAATTTAACGTTGTGATGTTCGTCCCCCTCTAAATCCTGCCCATGGATTTCGTCCTGCATTGACATTGTCTGCTGCGCTGCGACACGAAACCGTTAATGGCGTATTGTTAAAAAATCCTCTATATCCCGTTCCTCGTGAATCTAAGCCCGGCCAGTTCGGAACATTCGCATTACCGATAGACGACAAGCGTCCGTCGCCATGCTCGCCCGTAAAGGCACGTCCTTCTGGTGTACTCACATTAACAAAACGTTCACGAACGTTGTCGTTCGTGTTCATAATGCCAAAAAATGTTCCACCTGATTCCATACGTGAACTAACCTGAGCAGCAAAAGCACCCACGCGCATCGGCCAGTTTGGATTGGTTGTTAAGCCGTCTGGTGATATACGAACATTTCCAGCACCAATTTGTGTTGATCGATTTTGAACCTCATTCGGTCGGTTTAAGTTTGCCAAACCTGATGTTTCGATTGGGCGAATCATCTGACTGCCCCAAGCAAATTCATTCGGTATTGCACGTAAAAACCCACGGCTCATTTTCTCAAATTCTAATTCTGTCAATGGACGCAAACCTGCCCAATCCGCAAAAGCGGCCATATCGCCCCAGCTCAAATTCGTAATAGGCACATGAACTGGATTGTCTGCTGCCTCCCAGTTTACTCCATCCATACTTATACCAAACGTGAACTGACCCGTTTCTGGATTTACACTGCGTACACGCACCCAATTACGGCCTGTTGTTGTTGGTCGTGTATTTACCGCTGCTGTACGAACCAAGCCTGGCACACGGCTCAACTGCTGATCAAATGTTAACGTATTCAAGAATTCAACCCAAGCCGACTGTGTTAATTCGTACTTCATCACCCAAAAGCTTTCATAGCCGCTTGGGAATGTATGTGGAATCACATTGTCAAAATTCATGAAATACATCTGATGCTGACCGCCAATCACATTCGCAAAGCGATAGTTGTCGTACATACCAATAAATCCAATACGTACCGCCTCCGCAAAAAAGTGGAAACGGTAGCGGTTAAATTCGCCTGGTGTGTGAACTCTAATTGGAATATATACACCATGCGCTGTTGGCGCAGTAAATATCCCCGAACCCATATTTGCATGGTTTTCATGGCCTGCAACAACTGTCCAGTTTACACCATCGTTACTTCCTGAAACAAATAAGCCTTCTGGTCTAAATGCTGGTCCTGTTGCAGATTTAATTACAAAATAATACGCTGCTCTACGCTGATTTTGATCAAACTGGAATTCAATCCATTGCCAACGCATAGTGCTTCGTACCGTTTCCCAAACAGCAGGATCGTCAACATTATTTCTGCGCGATGTCATACCAAACGGCGCCCAAGGGCCATGTCCAATACCAACACCTTGAAACTCGCTCGCGTCCACGCGTCCAACGCCTGGAACCATCACACGAATTACATTATCAATATGATTCGTTACAGGAAACAATGACTGTTCACTCAAAAACGGCGTGCCGTCTACAGCATCGTGCCAATCAAACGTGTTATTCGCTGTGGTGAAAAGGATAGAGTTCTGTTTAAAGAAACGGTTTGGCGTACTGTTGTCACCAATTTCAAACGCTCCTCGCGGCACATAAACCATCTCGAGGCCAAACACACGAATCGAAACAATATCGTCTTCCGACGAAATACCGTTTCGGTCTTTATCAAACACCAAACGTGTGTTCTCAAAATGCGGCGTGTGACGCGTAATCGGGCGAGTGTGGTATAGGAAAATCCCAACAACCTCTTCGAAAACATCGCCAGCCAAATTCGTTATGTTCGAAAAACCTAACTCATAAGCCGTGTATTCCGGAGCCGAATTCACTTCTGAAATACTGTGTCCTGTTCGGTTAAAAAACACCGGTTGCCAATCGCCATTATCCAAACGGATTTTAGCGAAGACCCAAACACCGTCGTGATTTCGCGAAGCTGTGCTGTTCCAAGAATTGTTCCATGTCAAATCAAAGGCAACCGTCATGCGAAGGCTGTCTCGAGTCAGTCGAACGTTCTGGATACACAAACTACTCGAATAACTCGTTAGTGATCCGCCGATTAGTGCTATTGTTAGTATTATTGCTCGGATGATGTGTGACATGATCCTCTTCTTTTTTTTTCGTTTCTTTTCGTCATTCCCGCCTGCGCGGGAATCCCATTGCTATTTCTCTTTGTTAAAATCCTGTCGGAACTGTTGCTCTTGGACACGTTCTAACACCTCTTGCTCCAGTCCAGAAATCTCTGTGATTCTGTGCTGTTCCAGCAATCGCTGCTGCAGGTACGTTAACAACGGCCGTTGTATGGGCTCCTACCGCTACTGCGTTCGACGAAAACTGACGCCAGCTCACTGGCAATACCTGTGTTACAGTTGTTCCACCGATAACTGCGATTCCTCTAAACCCTGTACCTCGTGCAAGGTTATTGTTTGCTGCCAAAGCAACATTAACCGATGGCCAGTTTGGAACATTTGCAAAACCAATAGCCGTAAGATTTCCATCGCCGTGGCGTCCTGTAAATGCACGTCCTTCTGGTGCTGTCAATACAATCACACGCTCAGGAACATTGTCCGAAAGGTTTAAGATTCCCCAATACGAAGCACCTGCTTCTTCACGTGTAGTTGCTGAACGTGCAAAGCTTCCAGCTCTAACAGGCCATCTGTTTACAGTGGCTGCAGCAACCGAAGCTACACCTGGCGCTACCAATGGTCCAGCGTGCGTTGCAATAGTCTGTGTTCCTGGGAACATCGGCTGTGCATAGTTCGCAATATCTGGAGAAGGCATCTCGTTTGGTAAATTTCTATTCTCAACGCTCGCTGCCATAGATGGTAAAAATGGTCCACCCCAAGCAAATTCGTCACGCACTGGGCGACGAGGGCCACGAGCCGCTTTTTCATATTCTAATTCTGTCATCGGACGCAAACCTGCCCAATCCAAGAATGCTGCAACATCCGTCCAAGCCAAGTTAAACATCGGAAGATGTCCACCATGGATTTCATGGTTCCAACACCAACCAGCATCTGTAACCACAATCATATCTCCAGTTTCTGGATCTTCTTCTTCACGTGCAGTGGTCACCCAATTACCAACACCAAATACAGCTGGTCCATCAATACCTCTTTCACGAATACGGATATTCATGCGGTGAAGTTGGTTAGCATCTGTGTGTGCTGGGAATGCATAGTGGAAAATGTTTGTTCCAACAACAGACGCAGGCGTAACATTGTTCAACGGTGCTGCTGGCGCAGAACCAGGAACGTTCGTCACAATACGGTGCTGCTGATCCCATGTCAACGTATTCAAAAAGTCTACCCAAAAATGCTGAGTAACTTCATGCTTCATCACATAAAATGCTCTAAATCCATTCGGAAATCCTGCTGCAACTGGCGCAAGATGTGCTGCCGAGTTCATAGGTACCGTATTACTCGCTGGATATGTATTGTTCGCAACAGTTATAAAATAAAACTCCGGTTGGTTTGGTGTAGAAATACGATTGATTTGACTCGCATCTCCTTCAAACAGCTGAATTCCTGCAATTTGAAGCGCTGTTCCATTGAACAAGAAGCGCAAAAAGCGGAAATTCCCTGGGTTGTGAAACGCCACCGGAATAGTCGTTAGGTTTTGTCGTCCAAACGCAAAATTTACGTTTTGATTTGGATGAATAAACTCTGGATTACCATGAACTGTCGTCCACGAAACACCATCATTAGAGCCTTGCACCGCAAAACCTCTAATTTCTGTAGCGGCTTGTGCACCTACTGTTCGTGTGATAATAGCCCATGTCACTGTTCTTGCTGACGGCATTTCAAGTTGAATACCTTCCCACTGATGTGTGCCTGAAGCAGCCCAAACAGTCGTAGTGTTGCCGTTAAACGCATGCCAAGCTGTCGCTGGGTTTCCTGCAGCAACTGTTCCCAAAGTTACAGCTGATGCTTCCCAACCTGAAGCAGATGCGTTGCCCGTCATAAGCGGAACAATGTTACCCGTGCGACTGTTCGTCGCTGCTGCAGTACCTGCAAACGGTGTAAATGTCGAGTTGAACATCGTATCACCAATGGTTACCAAATAGTCCATCGACCAACCATCACCAATATCAAACGCACCTTGTGGAACATAAACCATTTCGATAGCGAATACACGAACTGAAAGCACTGTAGTGGCTGTAATACCCAAGCCTGTTACGTCCCAATTCAATCTCACACCATTCAAAACCATATCACCCCAAGTGTCTTGCTCACTGCGATAGATAAATACACCAACCGTTACTTCACTACCATCAGGCGCTGTCGAAGTTCCACCTTCGATAACTCTCGGAGTACCTCCAGCAACTGTAGCAGGTGTTGCGCCTAAATTTGCATGTCTCCACTCAGATGCATCTATACGATATTTCATAAATATCCAAGCAGCATCCCAATTGTTCGGACGACTTAATCTCCACGAGTTTTCCCAAGTAACATCAAACTCCACTTGTACTGTGGTAGCCGAACGGCTCACAATCTCCGGACCTCGAGGTATCTGAATATTGTTTGCCATCAATGACAAACCACTCAATACCAAAATCGCGGTAACTACTATTTTTTGAATTGCTTTCATATCTCTTATTTTTTTATTTTTTCTTTTTCGTCATTCCCGCGCAGGCGGGAATCTCCTTGCTTGTTATCCGAATGACCGTTACAATTGTGTATGTGTATGCGCAGTTCTCACGCCACGTCCGCCAATATGCCAGCTGTTTCCTGCTCCACCCGTCGTGTTAAGAATACCTGTAACGGCCCAAAACGCATTAGACCTCGCAGAAATACCATGGTGTCCTGTAGTCATCGCTTCTGCTGCAGAACCTCCTCGTAAACCCCAAGCCAAATGATCAATAGGCCATCCCGCTACGTTTTGGAATCCACCTGGACTCAAGCGACCATCGCCATGCTGACCCGTAAAACCACGTCCCGAAGCATTAGCTACGCCAATCGTTAGCTCCCAAAGGTTGTTACCCATTTCCATAATGCCCCAATATGTTGCTCCCGAAGTTACTCGTCCGCTACTTTCATTCGCAAAAGCACCGTTACGTGTAACTTGCGCTTGTCCTACACCCATGTGATTAGCAAACTGTAAGGCAGGACGCTCATCGGCACGACCAGCCGTTCCTGGAAAAAACCAGTGCGTACCCGCTTCACCTGGAACCGCAGTAAGCGCTGTTTGGCTCTGGAAGAATACACTTCCCCAAACAAATTCACCAGGAACTGGATCACGTGGTCCACGTGACGCTTTCTCAAACTCCAATTCCGTCATTGGACGCAAACCTGAAAAATCCAAAAATGCCATCAAATCAAAAGCGTTCATTGCATTCGCAATGTTCTCGCCATCATCTTCTTGGTTGAAAATACCGTTATTGTTCAAGTCCACACCAAACTCGATAACACCTTGTCTAACAACCACAATCCAGTTACGATCGGTAGCGTTCGTCTGCATCATCGCACGTGTGCGTGACGGCGATGTCGCCGTAATACCACGTGTTCTCGCAATTTGCTGATCCGTCGTCAACGTGTTCAAAAAGTCTACGTATGCACCTTGTGTGATTTCATACTTCATCACATAAAACGCTCTAAACCCTTTCGGGAATGCCGCAGGAATACCATCTTCACCTTCACCAAGCAATCCGATAGATTGCGCAGTGTTGATAGCAAATGAATTACTTGTTGTCGACAATCCACCTGGGCGTGGTGTTCCAGCGTGATTATTCAATACACCATCAATATCAACAAATCCAGCAACACCTGGACGCGCTCTAACTGGAATAGCATCTTCGCTCGTTACCAAAAACGGCACACCAATGTTTGCTGCTGTGTTTACGGCTCCACCTGGAACATCAGCTCTGGTAAACTCACCAAAATGCTGCGTTAAGTTCGTGTTTCCTGAACCCAGGAAAAACGGACCTTGTGGCACATAAACCATCTCGATAGCAAATACGCGAACCGTGATTTCGTCTGTAGCCAAAACGTTTGAACCGTGATAAATACCCGGAGCCGCTCTATTCCAACGCAACGTTACATCTTCCCAAACAATATTGCCACGACCGTGGTCTCTGCGATGCAAAAACACACCTACCGCTCTATTTGCACCAAAATCAGGAACAAAACTTGCGCCATACTCATGAGTCATAGCAACACCATTGTCATTACCTACTGTAGGTGTGAATGTGTGATCCAAAAACATGTGATCCCAAGCGCCAGAACCTACACGATATTTTACAAACACCCAAGCCGCATCCCAGTTGTTTGGATCAACTGTTCGCCAAGAGTAATCCCACGACAAACCAAATGTAATATACATAAAGTTGCCCGAATGCTCTATTGTTGGTCTCTCAAAAATCTGAATATTGCTGGCCAATGCCTTTGAGGCAAAAAATCCGAACATCAGAATTACCGCTAATTTTAATACTTGCT
>Ga0209755_10002541_pt1 | contig 24938 bp, 17 predicted proteins | sample TergutCo191P1_FD_187301 | JGI IMG/M metagenome (GOLD analysis project Ga0209755, IMG submission 187301) | Cornitermes sp. P1 segment gut microbial communities from Petit-Saut dam, French Guiana - Co191P1 (SPAdes) (version 2) | ecosystem: Host-associated > Arthropoda: Insects > Digestive system...
CGCCGCCGGCGCATGACACAAGCGCAAACCCCAGAACCGCCACCAGAATAAATCCAACTTTCTTCATCTCAAAACCTCTCTTACTTTTTGTTTCACTAAGGCGTACGCCCCGTGTTGATACGATATTACCTGTGCAAGGTATTTGACGGTCACACTCGCATACCCCATGCCATGGGTAGTAGCATAGGTGAGTGATCATGTACACTGGGGTGCTTTCATGACATCCCACTGCCGCATTATCTAATTTGGCTTGCTTCCGCAGACCTTGCATTTTTTAGTGAACAATCCACCCACCTGTCCACCGCACTGACGGCATAAGCCTTGATCTGCCCAACGCTTGGATTGTTCTTTGAGTCGTTGTTCCTCTCTCAATTCGGCAGCTTCCAATAAAAGCTCTTTGGCTTTTTCGTCCCCCTGTTCGGCAGCTTCTTCCAATAATGCAAACCCTTTTTCATCATTTACCGAGATGCCAATCCCATGAAGATAGAACCCCCCAAGTGTTCTTTTCGCTCCAACATGCCCCTCAGACGCAGCTTGCTCCATCCAATGGAAAGCTTGTTCATTATCTTGTAAAGTTCCATTGCCATCCCAATAACTGAGTGCCAAATTATGTTTGGCTCTTGTGTAGCCATTCTTCGCCGACTTTTCATACCACTTGAAAGCTTCCGAATCATCACCCATCTCCCTGTACATAAGCGCCAATTCAAACTGCCCTTCAGCGTTAGCATGGCCAGAAAAATACTGTGCCAATGTCACATCCCTTTCTCGTATTGCATAATCTATTGCCAAATCAAGAGGATTAAGGCCAGAATCGTCATCATTGGCATTTACATCTGCCCCCATTTCAACAAAAGCTTTGGCAGCTTCTATCTTCCCTTGAAATACCGCCATATGGAGAGGAGTAATGCCGTTTTTGCCTTTTGCGTTAATTTCCGCCCCCGCCGAAATGAGAATTTTGGAAACTTCAATATTCCCATTGCTTGCCGCCGAATGCAGTGGAGTTGTTCCGTCTGTTTCTTTTGCTTTTACATTTCCTTTAGAAGCAAGTAATTTGATCACTTCAATCTCATTATCTGTCGCCTCCGACTCAAACGAGCGTACCACCACATGGAGCGGAGTCGAGCCATCCTCATTTTCCGCATTTACATTAGCATTGCGAGAAACAAGGGTTTGGACTAATTCAATGTTTCCAGCGCTTGCCGCCGAATGGAGGGGGGTATAGCCATATTTTTTTTGTGCATTGACATCAGCCTTATTATCGATAAGAAGATTGGCAATTTCAACGCTCCCAGTCGAATGAAGTGGAGTCCAGTCATCTGCATCTTTCGCATTAACATCAGCCCCTTTGGAAACAAGAAATTCTACAAGTTCAAAGTTCTCATTGCCAGCCGCTTTGCGAAGCGGGGTACACCCGTATTTGCATTTCGCATTGATATCCGCTCCTGCGGCAAGGAGAGCCTTGGCTATTTCAAGATGTCCTTCTATTGCCGCAATATGGAGCGCAGTCCAACCGTTCCAGTCGTCGTTATCTCTTGCATTGACATCAATTCCTTCCGCTAGGAAATTTTTCACATCCTCAACAGAGCCTTCTTTTGCGGCAGCAAAAATATTTTCATATGCCGACATTTTTCCCCCTTGTATCCTTTACACGAAACCTATTAAAGATATTCTTTCCAGACCCAACGCCAGAAAGCAAGCCGTAAACGGGCGGTTCCATTGACCCGCAAACAACCCTAGGGGGCAACTCACGGCATCGAAAACTTCGATACTGTGAGTGCCTATTCGCCACACGAGAGAATTGTCCGTGGCAGAGACCCTGGCCTAGCTGAACATCCAGTCGATGGAATAACCCTTGTCGCTGTCTTTCATGACCTTCCCGCCACTACCTACCACGTAGCCCGTGTCGGAACCGCCTTTTTTTATCCTCCCGTCATAGCCGATGGAAAGATCGGTGGAAATGCCGCCTTTATAGATGTTCCCATCCCTTTCGAAATAACCAGTGTCACAGCCGCTTCTCATAATCATTTTCGTGGGATTCCCACTACCCACCGAAAAATTTGTACTCTCCATATCCTTCCCTCTTGTGGTTTTAGCCCACCGGCTATTATTTTTTTCTGCCCAACGGACAGTATTCAAAACACTGAAAACTTCAGTGTAATGTACCCCAGATTCTGGTGATGTCACTCGTACACATGTCCCATTGTCAGGTTCCAAGAGAATCGCTTTGTTAAAGTCCTGTATAGCACGATCGTACTCGCCTTTTCATGAAGTGCTTCACCGCGCTTGCAATAGTACTCTGCATCATTTGTTTTTTCCACCGAAACCCTCCTCGTGCTGTTTAGTGTACATAACAAACGGTAAGTCGCAACAGCGACTTAATCGTTATCTGTCTTCGCCGCCGCTAGACATTTTTCGAGACCCTTAATTTTAAGACTCCCTTTTAGAACCCGCACGAGGAGGCCAATAGGTCCAAGAAACATAAAGATAAAGAACCAAATAAAAATGCCAATAAGAGTGGTTTTTAGGGCTCCGCCCAATCCTTCCTCCTGGAAGGTTGCTTTAAAGATATAAGGAATGCTCGGCAAGTAACTAATAGCAACACCAACGCCAGCGCCGACCCATAGCCCTCCAAATGTAAAAGTAAGGATGCCTTCCAAATCACCGTACCAGCTCACTCCTGATATCACTCCTATAATGAGACCAAGAGCGCTACATACTGCAGAGCAAATAAGGAGTATCTTTTTTTCCCTTTTCTCCCACTCAATGTCCCGCATCAGGTCTTCCTTAGAAACAGGGTTGATTTTTGCCGTGGCACTGCTAAAAAATTCTTTGGCCACATCATAGATATTATTTTCAGTTTCATGGTCAACACTGTCGTCATCGATATCGCGACCACTAGCATCCATACCGCTACTGCTACCAGAATCACCAAGCAGGCCGGACAACAATGCCACCGCTGCTGCGCCCAACTGAATATTTGACGGCGAGCCATCAACCCATCCGATTCTGTTACCACTGGCACTATAAATTTCGTTGCCCCTAAGCTGTCCGATTCTGTTACCGCTAGCGGTATAGACATCGCTACCCCTAAGCTGCCCGATTCTGCTACCGCTGGCGGTATAAAAGTCATCGCCCCTGAACTGGCCAACCCTGCTTCCGCTAGAAGTAAAAACCTCGTCGCCCCTGAGATCCCCGACTCTGTTACCAGAAGTGTCTTTAATGTACATTTTTGCAACCTTCCTTTGCGGTGTTTATGTCGCCGCCGACATAGCTAAAATTCCCATACGGGATTTTTCACAAGCGGATACCCGAAAACAAGCACTTAACAGGATCGATGTATCACAATCCCATTAAGCGGTTGGGTTGAATTTGCTTGACACTAAAAATGGATTATGCCCATTTTTTGTCAATAAACACAAAATCTTTTTCGTAACTGCTAAGTTTGGTTAGGGCGATAATGAAGTCGATTAATACCCAAAGACCCGTTAAGTCACAGATTTTGAGAATACCAAGGCCGATTTGCCCCCTCATAAACCTGTCTATCCCGAGGTAACCGAAAAAGAAACACCCAACCCATGTGTAAAGATGTTTGTTGATACGTTTTTCCATAACTAGCTTCTCCTGTGTGTTTAAAGTCCACCGACGTATTCAAAATTCCCATACGGGATTTTTTTCAATTTTTCCGGCGCAAAACCATTTGCTGCCATGCCTTACCGCCTCAAGACACCGTTCCTTCCCCTATCTTCAGTTTCAACGAGCCCTGTACCGAGGATCCCTGGCCACTCTGCACCCGAAGATTCCCAGCCAGGGTTTCCAAAACCGTTGCACCAAGCGGTGACAGTCACGCTAGCGTCCCCGTCCTACTAAGGCCAAAAATAAGCCAATGCCCATTTTCATCTACTCCTTCTGCAACTTGCTTTTTGCGCCTGTCTCTTTCGCATCCCATACCAATGCGTTTGCCTACTGCCTGACTTGTGTGGGCGTAGTATGGTTCCAACCTGCGCTATGGCCAGTGCCAAGAGAGCCGATGACGGCTGGTCTTGACCACCTCATATCGGCGGCAATGCCATTGGCTCCCCAGGCAAAAACCAAACCGTTCCTTCCGACGGCCATAGTGTGACTACCGCTCGCAGACACGGATGCAGCAAGCCAGCCTGTGGGCATTTGTATCCGAACAGGGGTATTATGGCTGGCCGTCGTGCCGTCACCAAGCCGACCATTTCCGTTGTTCCCCCATGCCCAAACAGAGCCGTCCGTCCTTATTCCTACGGTGTGAGCCTCCCCAACAGATACCGATGCCCAGTTGTAATCTGTCCCTATCCGAGTCGGGGAAAAGCGGACTGATGTTGACCCGTCGCCAAGTTGACCGGATTGGTTGAAGCCCCAGGCGTATAATGCGCCGTTCGTCCTGATTGCCACGCTGTGCCTATAACCAGCGTAGGCCGATGCCCAGTTCGAGTCTGTGCCTACTTGTACAGGGATGGCGCTGAAAGTATCTTCCCAAGCAGTGCCAAGGCGGAAGTCGTTGCCATTGTATCCCCAAGCCCACAATGTGCCGTCAGTTCTGATGGCCACGGTGTGAACTACCCCCGCAGACACATACGCCCAGTTTGTATCGGTACCGATTTGGACAGGGGTGTTGCGGTTTGTTCTGGTGCCGTCGCCAAGCTGACCTGCGCCGTTGTGTCCCCAAGCCCAGAGCGTGCCGTCCGTCCTTAGACCCAACGTATGAGAATGGCCAGCGGATACATAGGCCCAGTTTGTTGCGGTTCCTATTTGTAGGGGGGTTGCGTGAATGTTAGCCCCAACGCGCCCCCAGTGATCGACTGGTGGAACCGTGACGGTACCAAGCTGTCCATACCCATTCGCTCCCCAAGCCCAAAGCGTGCCGTCCATCCTGATGGCCACAGTGTGGGCTACCCCCGTAGAGACATAGGCCCAGTTTGTAGCAGTGCCTATTCTAACGGGGATGGGGGAATCGCCGTGCAAGTGGCCAAGCTGGCCAGACCGGTTCAAGCCCCAAGCCCAAAGAGAACCGTCCGTTCCAACAGCCATAGTGTGATTAACTCCTGCGGACACGGTTGCGGCTACCAAAGCCGGGCCGGTTCCGACCCTAGTAGGGGTGTTGCGATTGGTTGCCGTGCCATCGCCAAGCCGGCCTGAGCCATTGTGCCCCCAAGCCCAAAGTGTGCCGTCCGTTCTAACGGCCACAGTGTGCCCGTCAATTCTATGACCTCCTGGTGCTAGACTAGGATTCCATGAGTGTCCTCCTAGAGAAATGGACGCCCAGTTTATGTCCGTACCAACCTGTACGGGGGTGTTGCGGTTGGTTGTCGTACCATCGCCAAGTCGACCATTTGTATTGTTTCCCCATGCCCAAAGCGTGCCGTTTGTTCTGACGGCGGCGGTGTGATTATCTCCAGCGACCGCGAAAGCCCAGACTGGTAACGGTCCTATCTGTACGGGGTAGGTGCGATTGGTTGTCGTGCCGTCGCCAAGCCGTCCGCTTCCATTGTTTCCCCATGCCCAGAGCGTACCGTCCGTCCTGACGGCTACGGTATGGGAAGTTCCCGCAGACACCGAAGCCCAGTTCGTATCGGTGCCTATTCGAACCGGAGCAGTGCGGTTGGTTGTGGTGCCGTCGCCAAGCCGACCTTGACCGTTGTTTCCCCAAGCCCAAAGGGAGCCGTCCCTGCTTATGGCCATGGTATGCGAGGGACCTGCGGACACGTATGTCCATACGGTTCCTATCCGAACTGGAGAGCTACGATTGGTTGAAGTGCCATCGCCAACCAGTCCGCCAGCTCCCCAAGCCCACAGTGTGCCATCAGTCCTCATGCCCACAGTAAAGGCTTGCCCCGCAGACACCGAGGCCCAGTTTGTATCGGTGCCTATTCTAATCGGGATGAGTGTATTATGGTACCTTGGATCGCCAAGCTGGCCTGAGCTATTACTTCCCCAAGCCCAGAGCGTACCATCCGCCCTAATGGCCATGGTATGGGCTACTCCCGCAGAGACGTAGGCCCAGTTTGAATCAGCTCCTATCTGGATGGGAACAAAGCGATTGTTATTCTGACCGGCTGTGCCATCGCCAAGCCGGCCGTGTTCGTTATTCCCCCATGCCCAGAGAGTACCGTCCGTCCTTATACCAACAGTGTGTTGGGGACCTGTGGACACCTGTCTCCACACCCATTCCGTTCCCACTTGTGCGGAAAGAAACCCCACACAAGCCAAGGCCAAAAATAAGCCCAATACCGTTTTTCTCATTTTTATCTACTCCTTTGCGGTGTTAATGTCGCCGCCGACATATTTAAACTTCCAAAATGGAAGCCAGAACGTTTTCATGCCTGACATCCACGCACGGTCCATTAAAGCATTGTGACAATTTTGTTCAATATTTTCCGCACGACGATGTTAATGCGCGTCGTTCTTTTTAACCTTTCCGCAATTGCAGGGCTAAAACGATAATACAACGCTATGAACAAACGACCTAGATATGAAGTTGAAAGAACTTCATCCCTAAACCGTCTTAAGCACAATACCTCAGGCGCATCATAAGAGCCATAAACTGCAGTTGCAATATAGCAAGCAGATCTTTTCTTTGCATTTGGGTTCTCAGTACCACCTGCTTCTCGTAAGACGCGCTTTTTTTCCTCTCCGTCTGCATCATTAAGTGGTCGCCGCCCATAATCATCTTCTGCATTGACATCAGCACCTTGAGAAATAAGGTATTCCAACACTTTAATTTCGGGTCCTTTACCAGCAGCATAATGGAGGGGAGTCATATTATTGCGCCTTTTAGCATTAACATTAGCACCATTGTTAACAAGGAGTTTTACTACTTCTAAAAGACAACTGTTTTTCCTTAAATACCCGTCCAATGCTAACAATAGCGGTGTAGATCCAGGTTCCTTAAGCACTGCAAATCCAGAAGGAATTCTTTCTGCATTAACATCAGCGCCTTTCATAATAAGGAACCGTACTGTTTCTACGATTTCACTACTAGGCTGCGAATAAAAAAAATACAACATTAACGGTGTTAAACCAGCCGCACCCCTTATATTGACATTGATGCCCTCTACCTCAATCAAATGTCTTAAGCGCGCAGAGTTTTGATCCTCTCTAATAGCCGTTGAAATTTTGACATAATCATCAGTAGAGCCGCCGCATCTTTCATCGTCATCGCCATTGTCATGATCATAATGTTCCTCGCTATCGCCACCAGCGCCTTTTGGAGGAGGTGTTTCGCTACTGTCAGAATCATGCTCAAGAAGGCCGGACAGCAATGCCACCGCCGCCGCGCCTAGCTGAATAGTTGACGGCGAGCCATCGACCCAGCCGACTCTACCACCGCTGGCACTGTAGATTTCGTTGCCCCTAAGCTGTCCGATTCTGCTACCGCTAGCGGTATAGACATCGCTGCCCCTAAGTTGCCCGATTCTGCTGCCGCTGGCGGTATAAAAGTCATCGCCCCTGAACTGCCCGACCCTGCTGCCGCTGGGAGTAAAAACCTCGTCGCCCCTGAGATCCCCGACTCTGTTACCAGAGGTGTCTTTGATGTACATTTTTGAACCTGCCTTTGCGGTGTTAATGTCGCCGCCGACATAGCTAAAATTCCCATACGGGATTTTTCACCATCTTTCGGGCACTAAATTCCATCCCCTACATTCGATGCCATAAGTGCGCTACGGGTAGCGTAGGCGGGCGGGCATCGACACCGGAACGTTTTCATGCCTGACACCATCGCGATTTACCCTATTGGCCACTAAAAGCCCAATTCCTACCGCCAGTGTTGACGTATGTACCTGCCCTGAGACCGTTTCTGTTGTAAACAGCGAAAAGGCTGTTATTTCCCACCATCGGAGAACGAGGATAAGAGGGGAAAGATGCGGAATGGTTAGTTCCTTGCTGCCTTCCGCTCTGTAACTGAACGTCTGCGCCGATAGTAACACGTGTCAGTGGATTTCCGTTGAATGCCCAAAACCCGACAGAATTAACTGTGTTTGGAATGATTATGCTGGTAAGGCGGTTTCCTTCAAATGCACCACGCCTATCACTCCAGTCAGATTGAGGCCCTCCAATACGGACAAGACTTGACGGCATCCTTACGCTTGTCAAACCTCTGTATCTCAACCCTGAGTTTTGATCTATCAGGCTAACCCCAAATGGAATAACAATGCTTGTGCTGGCACCGCTGTAGCTGTTAATACGGTTGTGGTTATGCCCAAAACTAATGTTAAACTGCCGCAGGTTATCGGTACGCAGTCCATTGTCCGTTACGCTCTGGATGCGGTTAAACTCATGCTCCGGCAATGTGCGTATCCCCAATTGCGGAACGGCGCTTTCCGTGCCTATATTGTTGACGCTGACTATTCGTATGCTAAGATAGTCAATGATATTCACGTCAACATTGGGAAAGGATACCCTGCTGGGATGAAACTGCACGCGAGGTACCATTGTTCCTATTTGTTCCGCACCTACGGGAATAAACCAGTCAAATGGAAGGTATACCGTTTGCTGCGCTATGCCGATTCCATTGGCGTTAAGGATTTCCACCACCACGGCATAAGTAGTATTCGTTCCTGTGAAGGGGGACGGAGTGGTGATACTTTGTGTCGGCCAACTCAACCCCCATGTATCGGCCCTGCCAGTTGCAAGCAATGCGCCTCTAACCGTGCCCACGAGCTGGTTCATTGCCATAAACCAGTTTGGTTCGGGTAGGCTTCTTAATTCCACAATCTTGGTAACAGTTTCCCGTGCAAAATCAATTGCCAACTCGCCATCGTAGAACGAATAAACCAGGTAAAATGCCGGACTCTGCCTTAAAAACTGGGCGACAAATTCCTCGGTTTCCCTAAGACGTGAAATCCATTGGTTGCGCCATTGTATGTCGGCCCGAGCATCGGCACCTACGTTCCCCCTGTGTAAAGCGGCGGAGGTTATATTTAAGCGGGTTTCGGCTTCCATAAGGAGAGGATCGAAACTATTGGCTTGCATAAAGTGGGACAGGGCCTCCACTTCCATTCCCTGCCGCTGGGCGTAAATGCCCCTGGCAAGCGCGGTCTGCGCTTGTACCGTGGCGGTGTCCTGGGCTCTCGTAAGCTCTTGCCTTCCCCGACCGGTCAGCGTTACCCCCAACTGCCCCAAGAGATCGACGGTCGCCGCCCTTACCGCCGAAAGGTTTTCTATCTCCTGAATGGATGCTGGGGTTGGTGGGTGCGATGCCCTTCTTACACCAGTCTGCACATCGGTTATCGCAAACTCCAGCATGTAGGCGGTGGCGGTCCTTGTTACGGTACCGGCAAGGACATAACGTGCGTTGGCGATATGCCCTATGCGGATAAAGTCGTCGTCGGAAAAGTGTCCTGACACGGACAGCCCTTGCTGGTCGAGAATCGTTTCCAAATTCTGCCTGTCTACAATAGTAATGGGCGAATATAGGTTAAAATCGCCAGTCATCGATCCCTGTATCAACGACGGCATCCACCGCATTTCGTCATCGGAAAGCCCGTTGCCAGCTGGCTCAAGAACGGCAAGGGTCATGCCCATGCCGCCGTTCCCCGACCAGAACGGCGATGTGGGGACAGCCGGGGTCGCTGGTGCCATCCAAGCCGGGGGCTGTTGTGGCGCGGCTTGCTGGGGAACGGTGTCCGGGGCTTGTTGGGGCGCAGGGGCCGCCGCCTGCCCCTGTCCAGCCTGCTGCCCAGCTTGCGGCGGACTTCCAGAGGCGCTAGCCAAGCCCAAAACAATGAACACAACCAGTGACGCTGCCCCAACGACATGCGGCAGCCATTTTTTCCTCGTCATAAAACACTCCTTCTTGTTATTTTGTTGTATGTCATGCTTTCCAAAAAAGCAGAAACACCATAGGACGCAAGATCGCGTGGGTCAAAGGTTCCGGGCACGGTTTCGATCAACTGCATGATCTCGGCAAGCGAGGCGGCGGCGAGAAACAACCCAGCGTAGAGCGCTCGGCATTTTATGTTGGTCGGCCAGATCGCACGTATAACCAATAACCCGGACAGGCACCACAGGCCGTGCGGCAGGTTGAAGACAAACAGATATCCCCATATCGTGTTCGTTCCAAGCCAGGTCTGCGGTGCGGACGGAAACGGGGGCCTGGGAAAGTACCGAAACAGCACCATATTATCGATATCCCTGAAAAAGGCGTAGATCGCTACGCCACCAAGAAAGACGGCAAGCGCGGCAAAACAATAGGCCAACCTGAATCTTTTTACGGTTAAATTGTGAGGGGCTTTATGTGCGGTTTCTTTTGTGGGCAAGCATGACGGTTTAGCGTAATTAGTATGATTTTGTTTGAAACTGAAAAATGAGGAAGCAACAGCTAGCCCGATAATCCCACGCGACAACAAACTCGTTTTCACTTCACCCCTCTATGCGAGAGAATCTTAAGGACGTGGTTATCATGCGAAACAGCATGATGGCTTAATTGTACACACCAAATGTGAATAAAGTCAAGCGTTGATTATGCTATTTGGCTTATGCTGGAAATCTATGGCATTTAAGGATAACCTAAAATCAGAACTGGCTTATCAGGATATGCTTGTCAAGGAACTTGCCGAAAAGGCAGGGATAAGCCGGCACACATTGGACAATTACCTTAACGTAAGGGAACATATGCCAACTGCCGATATAGCGGTAAAAATAGCGCAGGCATTGGGAGTTACGGTGGAATATTTGGTAACGGGGGAAGAGGCTCGCACGGAAAAAACTGCGCTTATACCTGAAATTAGGGCATTAATTCAAAATTTCAAACTATTGTGCGAGGACGACCGGAGAAAGATCATCGCAATTGTGCAGGTATTTAAAAATCACGCCATTGCACGGCATTGCTCGGATCGGCACGGCAATGCCCCATACCGAGAAAAAGTAAGCCCCAATTGACACGCTTCCAAGGCTCATATAGACTACCCATGCATACTTCAAAGGAAGTGGGGTGAAAATCCCCCGCTAGCCCGTAACTGTGAAAAGGGAAGATTCCGTCAAAGACGGCCACTGGGTAACTGGGAAGGTCGATGGAAGAACGCCATTTTGATGGCGCGCCCTCAAGCCAGGAGACTTTGGTATACGCTCCGCCCCGTATGGGGTTGGTATTTTTTTCTTAGCTTCGAGGAAAAAGCCTGAGAAAAGCCGTGTTTACCATTACAAGGATTCCCTGTCCCCACTTGGAACGTTCGGCCTTTTGACCGAGTGTAGGCCCGTAAGGTCTGCATTCGTGGTTTTCTTTCTTCGGAAAGGAGTCTTTATGTTTGGGTTCAGCTCGTCCCACCCTGGTTCGCTTCGCCACTTTTGGAAACGTCCGTTATGTAAAACGGGCGTTTTCGCCCTGTTGCTTCTGCCTGCCATGTTTTTTGTGATGGGCTGTGACACGAATGGCGCCTCTGGCGAAGCATGGGTTACTGGGTCGTGGTCTCGACTAGACAGTACATTTGAAGCCACCAACCTCGATCCTGGGAACGGTGATACTTTTGCTTTTGACACGGCAGCCCGAACTTTTGAGAGGGGTGGGTTTGGGCCTTGGGATGGGGCTATCCCAGGTATACTGCTCTTCGATACAGATGGTAACGCTGGGCTTGTTTTTGTTAGATTCGGCGAAGAAAGACCTAACAATTTTCCTCCTCCGGATTGGGCCCCGGTTCCAGTGGAAGGAAATTATACTGCCATCGCTTTCAGAGTTGCCACTGGAGGTTTCCAGCTCGCCGAGCTTGCCGATGAAAACTGGGAAATGCCCACAACAGACACATTGCAGGAAGCTCGGAACAGGTTCACCGTGGATACAGTGGACGGCTATGTTCGTTGGAGCTATGTACCAGTATACGCAAGGATAGAATGAAGCACCCTGCTCGCCAAGTTAAGAGCAAAGCCGCAAAGATGTTTGCGGCTTTGGCATTGTTAGTTTTTTTCCAGTTTTCTCTCTTTGCGGATGATATGTATGATGATGACCTATGGGACGACTATCTATGGTTCGAGGACGATGTCGGTTTCACGATAACGGGAACCATAGAGACAAGCCAACACATGGAGGTTATCACCAGGGAGGACATCGAACGCCGAGGCGCAACGGATATTGCCGATATCTTGCAGGAAACCCTCGGCGTAAACATCACCCGTTATGGCCCTCGTGGTAACCAGACGGGTATATCCATGCGTGGGTTCGATTCACGGCGAGTTGCGTTTCTTATAAACGGGATTCCAGCGAACTCGCCCCTGGATAACAGGTTTGACATTTTTCAAATCGACCCTGCATCCATAGAGCGCATCGAGGTTATCTACGGCGGCTCGGATTCACGCTTCAATGTTTCCGGGGCACTGGGCGGAGTTATAAACATTGTCACCATTGGTAGGCAGGAGCCAGGGTTGCGGATTGGCGCTTCCGTCTCCAACACTTCCGCGCTACCAGGACAGTACCGTGGACGGGATGGTCAAACGCACGGCCCCCATTTGCAGGATTTGTTCGACACACAGAATCTTTCCCTCTCGCTTGCCTATGGTGGCGACGCGCTTTCCGTTATGTCAAACGTTTTTTTTAACCGTGCCGAAAATCATTTTCTGTTCGAGGATTTTGTCGGCTTTACCCGTCGCAAGGACAACAATGAGATGTGGGATACCGGTGGTACCGTGTCTTTGGTATGGCAGCTTCCAAACCTTGTGCGGCTCATCTCGTCCTCGCATTTTTATTACGCCGACAAAAATATTCCCACTTCTGGTTTTTCGGCGCACTATGGCGAGCTTACGGATATTATCGGCAGGCAAAGTTTTATGCTGGAAATGCCCCACACTTTTCATGACGATGTGGCGACCGAGGCTTCCTTTACATGGAATACAAATCGAAGGGATTTTACGGATGCCGGTGGTGCGGTTTCCAAGCATGATCAGCATAGCGTTTTGATTATCAATCGTTGGAGCTGGTATGCGAACGACGCTATCACGTTAAGGAGCGGTCTTAACTACAACTTTACGCATCTGGATTCCACGGAAATGGGAAATCGCGACAGGCATGACGGCGGCGCATTGCTGGCTACGGAAATAAGGCTTGGAGACAGATTCTTTGTCGTGCCGTCGATCAAGGCTGCGGTTACCAGTGGCAGAACTACGGAAGTCGTGCCGGTGCCAAAGCTGGGGCTTTTGTGGAACATAAGCGACACCCTTACGCTTAGGAACAATTATTTTCGCAGCTTTAAGTTTCCCGCCTTTCAGGATCTTTACTGGGTTGGCGGCGACGGCTTTTCCGGCAATCCCGATCTGCTCCCCCAGGACGGCGTGGGCGGCGACCTTGGGCTTACATGGAATCCCAACAGGCGCTTTAGGTGGGAAAACGTTTTTTTCGCCCAATGGACCCAGAACTCCGTACACTGGTTTGAAACCGCCGGAACATGGAGACCGGAAAACGTGGGCGCTGCCGCTTTCCTTGGCCTTAGCAGCAGTGTACGTTTCGAGGTGCCGGTATCCCTTGGGCTGGTGGAAAGGATCGTTGCCTCGGTTTCGTACCACTACCTGCGCAGCCACTTGATGGCTTTCGGCTTTACCTTTGCCGACGACAGGCGCATCCCCTACACGCCGATGCATACCGTCGGCCTTTCGCTGGATTTTCCATGGGAAACCGGCTCGTTTGTCATATCGGGGCACTTCGAGGGTACACGCTATGCCGATAGGCCAAACCTTATCGCCTTGGAGCCGTATTTTCTTCTTAACGCTTCCTACAGCCAGAGAATCGGCCAGAACCTTACGTTTTTTGGATCGCTGCGAAACATATTGAACCAATCCTACGAATCTTTCGCTGGTCACCCCATGCCCGGAATAAGTCTGACGCTGGGGTTACGGCTAAACTTGGAGGTAAACAGAAATGAGTAAACTGTGGATAGTGGCAACGATACTGATAACATTGCTTGTCAACGTTTCCTGCGACAGAACCCCTGCCGGCACAATAACCGACCGTGCTGGCAGACAGGTAACGATAAGCGGCCCTATCAACCGCATCGTGTCCACCGCACCATCGAACACCGAAATTATCGTGGATCTTGGCATGGCGCATAAACTTGTCGCCATAGATCGCCACTCGGCAAATATTGACGGTATTCCCGAAGGGCTTCCGCTTCTGGATTTTTTCTTTCCAGATGCGGAAGTCATTCTGGGCCTTCAACCGGACATAATCATTGCGAGCGGACATAACCCGACAGGCGCAGGGGACGACCCTTTCCGCCTGTTAAGCGAGGCAGGGATTCCCGTTGTGTACATCCCAATGAGCAGGAGCATTGATGATATTTACATTGACATTGCTTTTATCGCAGGGCTTTTGCAGGCGCAGGAAAATGGGAAGGAACTTATTCGCTTGATGCAGGCGGAAATTGCCGAAATAACGCGGATGGTGCCTTACATCGAAACCCCAAGAACGGTGTATTTCGAAATTTCCCCACCACCCGAAATGATGACCTTTGGCAGAAACAGTTTTATCGATGACATGATTTCCGCAATAGGGGCGCAAAACATTTTTGAAAACGAAAACTGGCTGGTTAGCCCTGGGGCGGAGGCGATAATCAGCCGCAATCCCGACGTTATCCTTACTAACGTGGGCTGGATCGAAGATCCTGTCGGGGATATAAAAACCAGGCCTGGCTTCAACCACATTGACGCCGTTATCAACAATCGTGTTTACCAGATTGACAACGATTCGTCGGTGCGAGCTTCTGCCCGTATTGTTCTGGCCTTGCGCCAAATGGCCCGTGCCGTGTATCCTGAACTGCATGACTAATAGCAAACGCATCGTTATCGGCACGGTTGCTTCCCTTTTGGTGATAGCTGTGGGGACTTCGCTCGGCAGTACCAACATAAGCCTGGGCGACACCGTGATGATAATCCTGCACAAAATCTTCGGGGTGTCTCTTGCCGCACACATCGACCCGGTAAACGTTTCGATTGTCTGGCTTTTGCGACTGCCTCGGGTTCTGCTGGCGTTTATTGCCGGGGGTTGCCTTGCAATGAGTGGGGCGGTTTGCCAGTCGATTTTACGAAACCCTTTGGCAACGCCTTACATCCTTGGCGTTTCCTCGGGTGCATCCCTTGGTGCCGGGATAATCATTATATCGGGGATTGCGTTGCCTTTCCTTGCTGGTTTTACCCTGCCATTGGTCGGGTTTGTCTTTGGCGTTGTTACGGTTTTTATGGTCGCCGCCTTTTCGTCCCGTATAGACAAATCGATGTCGAACAACACGATTATCCTTTGCGGAATGATCGTGTCGCTTTTTTTGAACGCCCTGCTCACAACTTTAAGCGCGGTCTTTTCCGATGATCTTAGGCGTATTGTCCTTTGGCAAATGGGAAGCTTTGCCATGCGTGGCTGGGTTTACGTTCAGCTTTTGTTGCCGTTCATGATTATTGGTGCCGCTGGTATTTTTCTTTACACAAAGGAAATGGACATTCTAACATTCGGCGACGACCAGGCAAAATCCGCAGGCGTGGAAACCAGCTCGCTACGAAAAAAACTGCTTGCCTTTTCCGCCATACTAACGGGTGCCACCGTTGCCCTATGCGGCGTAATCGGTTTCGTTGACCTTATCTCTCCACATGCCGCACGAAAGATAGTCGGTTCACGGCACAGAAGCCTTATACCCATGTCGTTTATTCTGGGCGGCTCGTTAATGGTGGTAACGGATTTGGTTGCAAGAACCATTATATCGCCGTCGGAACTGCCTGTGGGTGCGTTAACCGCACTTATCGGCGCACCGTTTTTTGCCTGGGTTTATTTCAGGCGGCGCAAGTTTACCCGAGGCCATCAATGATCGAAGCGCAGAATCTATACGCCGGATACGACAATACCGATGTCATTCATGACATTAGCTTTAAGGTTAATACCGGAGAAAGCCTTTGCGTGTTAGGCCCAAACGGATGCGGCAAAAGCACCCTGCTAAAATCGATTGCTCGCCTTATCAACTATCGTGGCCTTGTCACGCTGAACGGCAAAGATACCTGTGCAATTCAGCGAAAGGAATTCGCCAAAAAAATCGCACTTTTGGGGCAAACCGCCCAGGTCTTGTTCCCCTATACGGTGTACGAAACCGTTTCGATGGGGCGTTACGCATATTCCACGGGTTTCCTGAAAAACCTTTCCACCGAGGACAACGGTATTGTCGAAAACATCATTGCGAAGCTGGATATTGCGGATATTCGCAATCGCATGATAGACGAGCTTTCCGGCGGACAACTGCAAAGGGTTTTCCTGGCAAGAACCCTGGCGCAAACCCCGGAGGTAATCCTGCTGGACGAACCGACCAATCACCTTGACCTAAAGTACCAGATCGAACTGCTTACGTTCCTGAAATCCTGGGTAAAGGAAAGCGGCAAAACCCTTGTCGCCGTGTTCCACGACCTAAACCTGGCGCGGCAATTCGGCGACACCGCACTTCTGATGAACAACGGAACCGTGGCCGCTTGCGGTACAATCGGGGAAACGCTGCACGGCGAAATTCTGCGCGAGGTTTACGGCATTGACATCCAGGGCTTTATGCGTAAGTCGCTGGGAAAGTGGGTTTAAGGCTAAAACCAAAAAAAGGCCCCCTGCTGTAAACAGGGGGCCTCGGGGCTATAAGCCCTAGACGTTTACTACGCTACTAGCGTGTCCTTGCACGATAGCTGTCAAGCAAAAACGCACTACATATATGGCATGAAGTTGTCGAAATTGAGCCATATTTCTGTGGTGCCGATGTAAACATTCTTATAATAAACCAAGGTAAAATGGTCGTCAAACGCCAGAAGAACATAGTAATACCCAAACCCAAATAGAGTCGTCAACGTGATAGTCGTCAAATGGTCAGACAACGCAGGACCGCTAGCAACGCTATGAAGGTCATCAGGATTGAGCAGATGTATACCTGCCCAGATACCGTGATAGTGAGGCGGTACGTTATAAACGGTTATGTTTATGCTGACAGGGCCATTACCATTACCATTACCATTACCATTGCCAGGCCCGTTGTCGTAACCATTTTCCTCGTCCTCTACAAGCTCAAACGCAGACCACGGTATGCTGTTTATTCCAATGGTGTCGATCGATCTTTCCAGCGTCTGGAGCCGAATATCCTCGGAGTCGAAGATGGTGAGTCTCACAGAATATTGCCCAGGCTGCATACTTGGTATATTCACTGTGGGTATAGTTACCGTAAGGATACCACCTTCTATCGTTCCAATGGACGTTGCTACTGCGGTGCCTCCCCACCACCACTGGAACAATTCTATCTGAGCATATAGTTCGTTATGCTCCGAGGGTATACCAGTAACCTGTACAGTGGTAACGAAGTCATTCAGCGACACGGGATTGGTTCCTGTTATGGTAATGTCTCTTGGCGCTGTATCGAACAACCTGTAGTTACCTAGAGCAACATTGATGTTGAGTCTGACAATATATTCCGCTGGATCTAAACCAATTGCGGTTATTTCAAGCGTACCAACGTCGTTTATCCTTGCGCCGCCTCCTGGGACTAAAGTGCCAGTTGCGGGCTGGATAAACTCTACCCTGGCCAGGAGGCCGGCATAGTTTGATAGGCCGCTAACCGTTACGGTGGTAACGGGGGTAAAGGCAGTCCAAGGAATACTGCTGGTTCCCATGTTGACAACCCTTGGCGATGTCTCGAACCTAACCATACCTTCCGGAGTGTAGATGTCGAGTCTAACGACATAAGTCGCCGTCTCTATACCCGTTAAAATCACCCGAAGCGAGTTGGATTCTATTTCCCCAGAGTCAATGGCCCCACCAACGACTTCACGGGTTACAAAATCAAGCAAGCTTGCCGTTGCCGGAAGACCATTATGATCTGCGTGTATTCCTGTAAATGTTATTTCGGCAAAAGCGGGGGTAAAGGCAGACCATGGTATGGCGTTTACTCCCGAGGCGAGTGCTCTTGACGTTGTCATGAACGGAAGCAAGGCATCATCGGTTTCGATGATAACTCTGACAATGTAATTTGCAGGATCACGTCCGAAGGTTACCGTTAGTGAAGTCGCAAACACACTCCCCCAGGTGTCACTAACGATAGCGTTGGTTACAGGGTTAAGTAACTCCACCTGAGCGAAACGTCCGTTATGTGCCGCTGGTATCCCACTGACGACTATTGTAATCGGGTCGCCAGCGCCGAGGTCGAAGAAGTTACCGAACCATATGAAGTTGACTCCAGTGGCGATAGACAATGAATGTGGTGTTCCATACTGAGCCGAAGAATCATAATCCGTGGCTTCTATATCGAGTCTAACGATATAATCTGCGTCAGGAACACCTGTGAAACCCACTGAAAGTGTTCCCGAGGTTACCGTTCCAAAACCTCCAGCAACGAGTGCGTTAGTTGCAGGGTTAAGCAACTCCATCAAAACCCTGCGGTCGTTGTATGCTCCCATTCCATCAACGATTATGTTGGTAACAACGCCGAAAGTCCCCCACGAAATGGTGTTGGTTCCCGGAACGATAGATCTTGGTGCCGTATCGAACTGGAACACACCATCCACAGTAAAGATTTCCAGCCTAACGATATAATTCGCCGGAATTATGGTCCCTAGATTTGCTGTAAACGAGCCATGCAATACCATTCCAATATGATAATCAACGGAATTGCCGGTTGCAGGATTGATCAAGTCTATCCGCGTTATGCTGTCGTTATGCGCCGCCGGTATCCCCGTAACGGTTATGGTGGAGGCAGGAAGGGATGGTAATGTATCCTCAGGGCCGAAGGCAGAAAACGGTATTGTGTTTGCTCCCGAAACGATGTTTCTCAGGCTAACATAAGCCTCGTAATCATCGTCATCAATAATTCCCAGGAAAACGCGATAAGTCCATGGTGCGTAAAACGTTAAATCGAAGGTCGTCCTCATCGTAAAGGTCGCCGAGGATCCCGTTATCTGTACCACTTCGGAGGAGAATGCAGCCGTGCTCCCTCCCGGAACCCCTGGAATTTGCAAGGCAATGAACCCATCCGAGTCGATATAACGATCGGGTATATCCGTAACGGTTATGGCTACTTGCTGATCGCCGGCAGGGGCGGTTGCGAAGGCGGACCACGGAATGGTATTGATTCCCTCGGTAATGCTTCTCGAAGATACAAGGTAGCGTCCGAAACCAAAACTCAGGAAATTACCGTAAGTTCCCGGTGTGGTAAACGATATGTCCGCATGGGTCCTCATTCTAAAGGTTGCCGAGGAAGTACCGTCATCATCCGTCATAGTCCGTATGCCAGCGGCGGCTGTTTCTCCGGCCCCGGCTGCCAAGACCATAACCCCAGAATTCCTGATAGAGCTGACATACTCCGAGGGTATGTCCGTAAGGGTTATGTATATGTCGGATATGAAGTCGGAAAACGAAATCGAGTTGTATACCGCAAAATTTCTGGGTTGCGCAAGACCGCCACTCCAGTCAAAGTTTACGGGTATACCGTACTCATCCTCTCCCTCGCCGGCTAGGCTGATCCTTACATAATAATATCCCACCGGTAATGGCATATCCACGTAAAACAAGCCGCCGCTTATGTCGCCCGCACTTGAGTCCCGATTTTCGATATCGTCCGTCCTGACCAGTGTTACAGTTCCGCCAAGGTTATACCGGCTTGGTATGCCCGTAATCATTACATATATGTCGTTGGTAACGCCTATACCGCGACCATCGCCATCTTCCTCGTTGATCCATCTGTCGCGAACGTCTACGGATCCAGCACCAGGACAGGAAATCAACGTTAAGCTAAATGCCAGCGCAAAGGCCAGCATACCGAAAAACTGTGTCCTTATTCTCATAGGAAAGCTCCTTTGCGGTTTAAAGTCCCGTCGACTTGTTGCAAAACCACATACGAGGTTTTGTCTGCAAATTCGCCCGCTTTTGTGGGCACCGTCCCTGTACGTAACCAGGCCGGGTTATTCATCGTCGCCATTATCGTCGCCATTGTCGATATCGCCACCATTGTCATTGACATAACTTACAGGTGCCGGTGTCGGTGCTGGTGCAGGAGGAGCTACCGCCCTTCTTCCGTTGCCATTGCCGTTTCCCCCACCAAGCCTGGCACTAACGGTAAGATCGAATCTTATGTCGGAGAAAATGGCACCCACTTGGCTAAGCGAGTTGTTCCTGTCTTCATTCCACCACGAGCCTGATCCTCCGGTATCAATCCGCATCTCTTCCACGTTGAACCTGATGAACCTGTCCAGGATGGCGTTTAGGCCGGCACCGACAACTATATTTTCCGCCTGGTTGGTAAAGGTCATACCAAAACCAAGATTCCCAGCGCCTGCCGTTCTGCGAGAATCCCAGCTTATGCCATCGATTGTCCAGGCAGAAACCCTGTTGGGTTCGCGGTTGCTGTCCGAACGGCTAACATGGTTCCACTCTATAAGCTGCAAGCCGGCGCCTGTAAAGAAGGCAAACCTGGCGGTTGGCATGAACCTGATACCCAGGTCAAAGCCGGTGCCAAGGGCAAAGAAATTGAATGGCGACAGCATGAAGTCATCTTCCGTCAGCGAAGTGTTTCTGGATTCGCTGCTGAATTCCGCGTCAATCCAGGGGCGGAGTCCTACAGCCACCACACCGGCATCAAAAGTCTGGGCAAAGTATGCATGGAGACCCACGGCCCATGCGCCGCCTGCGGAAGTAACATAGTCCGTGTCCGATTCCCATGTGAATCTGTCGTTAGCCGCAAATGCGGTGCCGAACCGCAGTTCGCCGCCCACATTGGCGGTATCGCTAAGCGCGAATTCCGCACCTGCAAACACTCCCAGAGCGGCGTTGCGCCTAAACCTGTACTCCAGTTCCTCTTCGCGGATTAGATCGCCTGTCTCCTCGTCGTACCGTCGGATTGTCCCACCCCATACATACTGGTCGTGGAATCTATAACCTATCGTTACGTAGGGAGCCAGGTTGCCAAAACGGGAACCCCAGGTAAGAGCAAGAGCCGGGGCGTAAGTTCTACTCCAGCCAGCACCCGTGACATCCGACGGAAGGCTGCCCATGGTACCGCCCGGGCCAGGATAGCCATCGAGGGTATGCCTTGCGGTATCGGTGTCCATAATCAGGTCGAAGCGTATACCCATGTTGGCGATTCCCAGGAGCAACGCCAGGTTGTTCCGCCACGCCATTTGCGAGTTTCTCGTAACTTCGGTGTCGTCGGGTGCTGGATCCATGTCCGTGAACCTGTCGCCACTTCCCGATACGAGGGAACCGCCGTAGTAAAGGGCCAGATACAAGGCACCAAGGGTATGCCCGAACCCAAAACTAATCCGTGTGGTACTACCAAGCAACTCGGTGTAATCCACATCTATGTCGTTGGAAGGAAACCCGCCCAAAAAAAGGAAGGTTCCGATATCGGGGTTGTGGAATCTAGGATCGATGTAGTTATCCACGTCCGATGTAAACCTTCCAGCACTGTAACGAGCCTCGGTGGACAAGGTCGGGACTGCATTGAAAGAAGCGGAGCCAAAAACATTGGGGCCATCCCCAGGAGTCGGCTGCGCCCAGACCATGCCACCTGCCACCACTGCGATGGCAAACGACAAGACAATTCTCTTCATCATACGATTTTCTCCTTCTTGCGGTGTGGTTTCCGCAAAGTTGATACAAAGCCTCAGGCGAGGCAGAAACAAGGCACCTGGCCAAAACATGTTTCGAATGACATTCGTTTGCGCACTAAAGAAAGCATAGCAAATGTTTTGGTTCCAGGGACTTTTACGACAGAAAGGGGGAAACCATCGATCGGCCCTCCTTTTCTGGCGCTTCTAAAGCAATTCTAAATTCTTTGGATTGAAATTACATCCGTGTAAACTCACGGTTTGTAAAAAAAAACGCCCAGCTGTCCGGCGAGGCAGCTGGGCGTTTACGGATTAAACCGTCACCGGCACCGAAATGCCGGGTGTTTTAGGGTTAAGGAGGGGCGATGTCGATGTAACGATTTATGACGAGGTTCACTCCAGGGCCTGATCCATTTTCTATGGTGGCGGTAATTTCAAGCCTGCTCATCCTTTCCCACGGGTACAATGTAACGGGCGGATTAAGGACCAACGTACGGGCACTGTCGGCGGCGGCCATCGGTATCCTGCGAGAATCCTCCCCTCGTCCAATATCCCTGGTGTTAAGCACGATAGTCCACCGTATGGTTTGATTTGTTGCGTTGGTAGGCATAACAGCGGCTGCCGGAGCGAGAGCAAGGAGGTTGACCGTATCTCCTAACCCGGCTGTCTGATTTGGGCTTCCAAAGTTAATCGACGTAGCCGGTACAAAACCGTAAGCCGCCCCAGCGTTAAACAATACCGGCTCCGAAAAAATATCCGATCCGGGTGTATGTCCACTGCGTATACGTGCCCGAACATTGAAGATGTCGGCTCTTGGTGGGGTCCAATTGCCATCGGGAATTTCGACCCACGAACCAGCTTCGTGGAATTCCCACGTTATGGCTCTGTTGGTCGCATTGGCAGGTACGATACGTGTCGTTACATAGGTAGCGGAATTTAGGTTAACCACGGTTCTCGCCGTAACATCTGTTATATGCCAAGTGATTTCGAACTCTTGAACGGGTATAAAACCAGGGGGCATTACATAGATTGTGGATAGGAAGATGTATGCATTGTCCCTGTCAACTCCATCCGGTATCTCCCCGGCAACCAACAGCCTGGTTATGTTAGGCGGCAGGGTGAATACTCCGTTTACGGGAGACAAGGCAATCGGATCCCATTCTTCTCCGGATTCCCAAGCCATAACATTGTCCCATATTATGTCCTTGTTGGTCGCATCCGGGGGAGCGATAACGGTAAAGGCGTTAAGGTTGATTTCGTTTCCTGCCAAGGCAGATATTCTTGGCGAAAGGGTAACGCTGGTAACCGATATAATGTCCTCTTCTGCTACTGGCCTTACGTAGATGGGTATCTCTCTGGTGTAGTCGGAACTCGCCATTCCGTAGCCTGCATCCCCAAGTCCACGCCTAATGGTAACCCTAAGCCGGTGGTCTCCAAAGGCCGTCGGAACCCACCTGCCGCCGTCGGGAATTATACTCCAAGGCGACCAGCCGTCTGGGTTGCCCCATTGATCCACATGCTGGTTCTGAACTGACCACTCTATGTTTTTGTTGGTTGCGTTGGCAGGAGAAACGGTCGCCACGGCGTTCAGATTGTGATTTCCCCTCTGCGTAAAGGTATGATCCGGTGGGATGGTAACATAACTAACTGGTACAAACGGGTCTACTATGCCGGCGACATACCCAAATATGTAAACGTCGGCGTCAAGATCGGTCAGCCACAGCCTTCCGCTTGTAACGACCGCCTTTAGCGACAACGGGGTGGGCCGAGGCATGGTTCCAGGGTTCGGAACAACGAACCGTCCATTCGGTATGCTGGTCCAGTTCTCGGCTCCCATAAACACATAGTACCATGTTATAGTCTGGTTGGTTGCATTGCTTGAGCCAATGATTGCCAACTCGTTCAGGTCATATTCACTTCCCACGATAACAACATCTTTGCCCAAAAGTCCTGACAAATTGCCGGTCGGTGTAACGAACGAGGTAATCGGATCGTACCTTTCGGTGCCGCTGACTGTAATGACATGTGCGGCATCTATATAATCATTTTGGCCTCTGTCTATTCCACCCCTGACTATCCCCTGGACGGTAAAGGTACCGGCATAGGGGAGTAGGCCATCCGGAAGTACCAGCCAGTCCGAGGCACCGGGGCGTTGATTCAGGGTGTTCGACCCGACATCGCCTGCCCGAATTTTCCAGGTTATTTCCTTCTTGGTGGCATTGTCGGGATAAACGGCTGTAATGCTGTTCAGGTCAAGTGGGGCATTGGGCGGCAGGGAATCTTCGGGCCAGTCTATTCTTTCGACCGGGACAAAGTTAGAGAAGGATTCCGCCCTGCCTAACCATCGTACATCGGAAGGCGTCCAGGTGCCAAGAACAAAGTCGAAGGGGACTGCCCTTACACCAATTTCAAAATCACCCTGCCAATCGCTAAAGAGGGTAATTACGGCCGACCATCGGTCGGTGTTTCTGCTATCGTACGCCCACACATGGAGTTCGCCCTGCCAAGAATATTGACCTCCCTGCTTCATATCAATCGCTTCGACGGGAATAGGGTTATGGTCGCCCATCCTTTTGACAATCTGGTGATTGACTGCGTTTCTTCCCGCCGTCCAGGATACTATTGCCCTGTTGCCGCTGGCCGAAAGTTCCAATGTTAAGTTATCTGGCCTACCCGGCCTGTCAGGTTCAAGGCTGACAGGTTGATTACAAGCTGCCAACATAAAAACCAAGATGGCAGCACCGACTACGAAAAAGCTTTTCTTCATAGCTCTCTCCTTTCACTCGAACAATTAATTTTTGATGCAGCCAGGCAGACTTCGCCGGAGGTCTGCCTGATCCGCACCGAATATAAGGGCATAAAACCCCTGTTCAACCAGGCCCTTACCAAAGACCTGGAAAAAACCAAGAGTAAAAGCCTGGGGGATAAATCGGAGATGCTAAATCTCTGGTGGAATGAGACTACGGTGGTTACTCAAAAATCTGACATTTTACGGCCTTACACGCCCTGTTGCCACAGGGATACCGAGAAAAAACGCCATAACCTTCGGAGTTTACTTTAAAAAGTGGATGGAATTACATTTTGGGTTGCTTTACACCAATCACATGGCTTTGCCATTTTCCCTCCGCAATTTTCGCAAGGCCTAAAACCCTGACAGCCTAACGCAGTTGCGAAATTGGCTTTTCTAAAACGCCTTCTAAAATATAATCATAAACCGCAGAGATGTCAAGTGTTCGCATTGCCTCAAGTAAAATCAAACCCTAGCGAGGCGATGCCTCACGTGAAAAATCAAACCATGGGAATGGCAGACAATACCGGCATCCCAAGCTGCCGGAGCATAACCCATGGAGCTGACCTTGAAAGAACGAAAAAAACTGACGCGGGTAACCGCG
>Ga0209755_10002542_pt1 | contig 24930 bp, 15 predicted proteins | sample TergutCo191P1_FD_187301 | JGI IMG/M metagenome (GOLD analysis project Ga0209755, IMG submission 187301) | Cornitermes sp. P1 segment gut microbial communities from Petit-Saut dam, French Guiana - Co191P1 (SPAdes) (version 2) | ecosystem: Host-associated > Arthropoda: Insects > Digestive system...
GGGGGGGGGTGTGGACCACTATACGCACCTGTTGCGTGTGAATATCATGTACTGCATAGCACGGGTGCGTAGCTGATTGCTGTTGAGGAGAGAAGGCGGTGTGAACTAAGGGCTCTGTTAACGGTTGTCGAAACCGTTATTATAGGCCAGTGTAGGTGAGCGTGGTTGTTACACAGTTTCGACTCGTCATCTTCCGTTGTGTAGACAGTCTCGCTTGTGTAACTCGTTAGTTTTTCATGAACGTAGGAGACTACGACAATTTACATTTAGTAGAAGTCGGTTGTTGTTGCAAAGTCATCAGTTTTGTGGTTGTGCGCCCAGTGGTCATTGAAGGTTAACTCTGTGTGTTGTGGATTGTTGTTCAGCTGCGGAAGTTTAGGCAAGACATTCATGTTTAAATGATGTACATTGTGTGGTGGTTAAGCCTGTCCATCTTCACGTGTGTGTGTAGGGGGAATAAAGGAGCGTGCTCGAAGGTGGATTAATGTCAGTCTAATTCACTTCTGACAACGCGCTCCTTTTCCTATAAAGCAGGCTACCCGTTTCCCCCGTCTTCAGGAAGAATTTCTTTAACATATACATTCCACGTTTGTTCATGACCATATTAACTCGCATGCACACACCCAATTCAGTATGAAATTTCAGAGATTTAACTGGCATTGTTAAGTGACAAAGATACTAATAATTGAGAAGAACGTTGTTTTGAGCCCTTGGAGCGTCAAGTGGTAGAACCTTGGTGATGATGTGTGTTGTTACCTCGAATGCTCGCCACTGCTGGTGGTGCTAGTGAATGTCACGGGGTCGTCGGTAATTAATCCCCCCTGTCATTGGATGCACATGGGTTGCAGCGCCAGGCTTGGCTGTGAGGAATCACGATTGAATTTTTTTTCATTGAGCGATTGTGTATAGTGGACTGTTTTGAGTGATATTAAAGTGTAGTCGGAGTCCCAGATTGACCCGATCGAGTAATCACTTTAGGGTTACGCATTATGACTCTTGTACTTCAACGGCGCTAAGTTCTGCACCTACACTTTTAAGCTGCGAAGGCAAGACTTACTGAGTGGTGATTGTTGTGATAGTGTTACGAGGTGACTGTTGAGAAGATATGGACACTCTGACATTGGTGCCTGAGAAAGTAGGTGGGGTGCTTGGATCGATGGTTCAGCAGTGCCTTTCTACTTTGTGTCCCAGGTAAATCTGTACGTTTGTACAATTAGCCTCCAATTTAGCGCATGATACACGGTGGTCGTGTAAGGATTCCCGTGATATGGTCTGAAACGTACGGGTAAAAGCCGCGAGAAATACCAAGAACAGTAAAGAATGTATATACACGGTATTTTGTGTTCATCGCCTAACTGCTCGCCGTAGTGCGGACTAAATCGTTGCCGCCTAGTACCGTTAATGGTGCCCGTCCTGCAGTGTGTGAATCGGCGTTACGAACCTCGTCTGTATTATGCATACTTACACGTCCCTCTCATTTAAAATATATTGCCTAGGGTAAAGAAGTGCCAGTATATCGAAGTGTTAGTGAATGAAGAGAGTACGTTATGTTGTGAGGTGTTAGTGAACGCTGGCCTGTACAGGTAGCAGATACATGTCAGAAGATGAGAACGCTATGCTTCTATTCAGTTCGAAATATGTCAAAGGATCAGTTTTAAACCCTTTCCACTCTCGTTATCAATAAAGAATATTTCAGTTCTATTCCCATGACGCAGTTTATCGTAGCTTTTCAACAACAAATTGCTGTAATTACTAAGTGATTTTGAATTATGTTCGTTTGATGTCTTCTTAGTGCTGTATAATTGTCAGTGCATATAAACTGTCATAAGTAATGTCATCCATCAACCCCATTGATCAGGTCAGGTCATTGAACAGGTCAGTTTGGTTCACATTCCTGCAGTGTTATTTCCCTAATTGTAAGCTTCATTTTTGTATTTGCTCCCTTTTTTCTATTTTTGCTACCAAGTAGCTACACTGAAAGAGGTTTCACCACCATTAATTCGGTAATTCACTGTCCACCAAACTTGTCTGAAACAAGCATCAGACTTGAGGTAGGTCACAGTGTGAAGTCTGGTAGATTAGGTGGTGTGTCATGGCCACCCAATATGTGGTGAGTACACATAATGACATCTTCTAAGGGCAGGAAAACATGATGTATGTATCAGGTACCTGACAGTGCTGTCAAAGGGTAATATCCATGTAAGGATATTCTTGAAGAGAAGTAAAATATTCCTACTGGTTCCTTCATCTGTTTGTGTGGTTTTTGTAATAGCTTATTAAACAATTTTTTGGAACTGGTCCAATAACAAGTGACAACCTACTGCCATCAGAAATAACAGGGCAATTATAGTTTCATTTGGCGCAAGCTGCACCATTGTAGAGTTCTGAAATTTTCTGTAATGAATTAGGTTTCTATCAGGATGCTTGAGATCCTGTTACTATCTTGCATTTCATAACTCGCTCGCCTGTAGGATGTAGCTGGCCGGTGTGACAGTGAAATGATAGTGACAATGAATAAGTTATAGGCCTGCTGGAAGGAATGGGAAATAAACAAGACATCTTTGAAGACCTTCAGAGCAGACAGATGTATAAGCATAGCTACCATAACAAGGATCAAGAAAGAAATTAGATGTTGTATTAACAGAAGGAAACATTCATGCAGCTTGGGTATTGGTGGATAGCATGACACATACATGTGAAACTGGCATTTTACAAGTATATGCTTTTAGAATTTGTGTGTTGACTAAAATACATGACTGATTTAAGAGGCATATATTCTTACATTTTATTGAATTGCTGGTACAGTATTGTAAAGTTACATGTTAGGCATTCTTATTGAAATAATGATTTACTTTGTAGGAACCAATCGATTGCCATGCTTTTTCCATGCATAATGCAAGTCATGCATGTGGGTGTTGTGTATCATTGTGAACATCTAACCATGTCATCACATCATTAACGTTCCCAAGCTCTTTGTCTTTGTTGTTACCATTATAAGGGGATTCATTATTCATCATCCTCTGAGTCAGTGACATAATGTTTGTCATTTCTTTTCCCATTTTTCATGCAAGTTTTGGTTTCTTAACTAAGGTACTGCAAAACAGGAGCATCTGCATTGAGTCAGGCCACCAGGCCATTTCCCCTGGATTGCTCTTGAGTGCATTACAAACAGCCATCATTTCTTGTTTGGAATACTAATATCTTGTCATGTTCTGTGACATTGTCTTTACCAACACACACACACACACACACACACACCCCCCAGTAGTTGTCACTTGGATGTCAGAATAATATCCCCCATGCTAAACCAAGACAGTATGCAACGTATTTCAGCATTGATGTCTTCGGATATTCTGTAGCTTGCAGTCATTGAGTTTAAATCTTTTATTCAAGCCTTTCATTACCACATGGGGTTGTATTGAAGGTTTAGAACTCGTTTTTTAACCACGAGACAAAAATACTGAATGGTCACATGTTTGAACCACAGGGGGCTTAAAAATTTGTACCAGCAGTCTTTGATTTTGCTTTGTACTTACCTCTTGTTGCCATGCTAGTTGTTATTTTTCATATGCAGTTTTTTAGGTGTTTTTTCAAAGCTGTAACAATTTTTCTGGGAAAAAATTCACAGTATAATGCTTTTTCATAAAGGTTATACAGTTTTTTTTAATCAGAGTTGTACATTTTTTCATCATCCTTTTTCATTTTATGTATAGTTTGAGAAAATTTCAGCTGCTTAACTGTCACTGGATGGTGATTGACTTCAAGGCTAATTTGACATCCCCGTTGATCTTCCCATTGTCAGAGCCACCCTTCCTTGTAATTAAGCACTGCAACATGAAAGCATATGATGCAATAAAGATGCAGCTTTGTGTCTCAGACCCTTCTCCAAGTTAAAGAGCCTTCATTACCCATTGATTTGGAGGTTGGATGAGCTCTTGAACCAGTCTGAAAGCTTTGGAAAAGCTGAAAATAACCACGGATTTGGAAGCTGTAAATGTTACTTCATTCTCAATTTGCATAATGAGTTTAGCTGCTTGGGTATTCAGTGTTACTTCACTTATAGACAGGCATTCTTTCTCTTTGATTTAATGGAAACCATTGGCACAGACTTAACCTACACTACTGTTTTCACTGTTTTTCTTTGTCTGCAGCTCTGCTTCATCTTCTCTGGCATCTACAAATGAACGTGGTTTTTCTTCTTCTTTCATCAAACCACATATCATTCCCTCTGGAATTCCACAATTGCAGAACAAACTGGCTTTTGATTCGCCACTTTCTAACTTTTTTGATAATCTACTTTGCTTCGACTGTAAGGTAACGGTACCAATAGTTGGCATCTGGATTTGAAAGTTAATTGCTAAGATTTCGGGTGCATTAGGAAAGCTACTTTTAATGAAGAGTTGTGTCTGCTGTTACCTCTTATTTATCAGGTATTACCTTTGTGTACACACTTTATTTTAAGGTTGGCATTTACCGTGACATGCACACCGAAGAATGATTAAAGATTATTGGTACCCAGAAGTGATATAATTCACTGTTAGCCAAATGATGGCGTGACAAGAAAATGAAATTTCCATAATGCCAAATAACTACTTGATATAATACAAAATCATCAAATGTATGCTCTTCAGCTTAGACCTTCAATACTAGAAAGTAGCAATGCTCATGTAAGTGAACCATCAACATCACACAATGTAATTCATGCAGATAAAGGGAAAAGCTTCCCTTCTTCATTGAACACAACATTATATTGGCCTGGTGTTAAAACTGAGATACATTGGGAGAGGCAGAATGTTCCTACCTCAAGGCAGTGGCTTGAAACATTAATATCAGTTCTTGTAATGTTGCTATTTGTGTATTTAAATCCCTTATCAGGAGTCTGTGGGGTGCTTAAATAAACAAGTTTTATCTGAATTGAAAATAATAGACAGTAGACCTATCTGTGACACTGTAGGTTCTTTTAAAGATAAGTTATGGTTTGATCATTCATTTTACCATTCCACATACACTGTCAAGTGTTGTATGTATTTTGGTTTAAGTCTGTTAAAAGTTGGTGTACTTTTGTGTCATACAGTGACACAATTCTCAGTACCAAGTAATGGTGTGAAAACATTTTTCCACTTATGTTACTTCAGTGTAGTAATGTTCTGGTTAAAAAGGAAACAAAAAGATCTTGCATGGTGAATTAATAGTAATGCTTCTGTTTGATATTAAATATTTCAAACAACAATGAAAAGTGTAAGAATGTTTGCTATTGGTATGGTTACATTACAGTTTTTTTCGTTATTTGGTCAGTACTACTGTCTTGATGTCTAGTAAGCAGTAATCTATTAGTACAGCACAAAGTAGTATGTTACCCTTATATTTCCCTTTTTAAATCAGTGTGTGCTGTACCCTTGCAAAATTTCCAACTCTGAGGCAAAAGAATTGATGCAGTAGATGCGATGTCATCTTCACACATTTATGTGTGTAACTCATCAATACAGATAGCTGTTGAGACAAGTGATACACTTTTATTTGCACCTGTGGCTACATGTGTCAGCTTTTGGAATGAACCATCAGCAGGCCTGTGTACAAAGTCTCATACAGAGGGATTCTGTGAAATTTGGAAAGTACTGAGAGCTCTATTCTTTTTTCACAGTGTAGTTGTATAGATATTACTGTGTTAAATGTTGAGATTCCATATGTTAAATGTGTGACAGTAATAGGAGTGCTTATTTGAGGGCTCCATTCTTCTCACAGAATATACATGTTCTGTTCTTGAACAGTCATTCCCATATGTATCATTCTAGTAGGCCTTTGACACAAAATAACATGCAAGTACAACAGATGGGGCCTCAGAATTGCAGTTTGCCAGCACGTTACATATGCAGTTGCTGCATGATGCCTGTTCATTGATTTATTGGAGTAAGAGAAATCTTCTGCTGCATTTGACACAAATATTGTCTGTTTTTCCTGCCTGAGCAGTAACATGTAATTATGGTAGATGAATTGTAGCTGCTGAATTAGAAATATATCTCGGAGAGCATTGTGAGTTCTTCATGGGAAAACGGATGGCAGAAAACTTATGGATGGTGGATTGACCTAGGCAAAATTTGAGTTTGGTGGAAGAGGCAACTGAACTTTATGATGGTAATGAAGGCCTGTGCTAAGTTGCTTGGTTGTTGAAAGCAAATGTCAGGACACCACTTTCACCCAGGACACATAAGCAAGCTTCTTTTCCCATCCTTTTCAGTTTGTCATATGTAACATTCCCATCCCATTTGACATGCCATTGTTGCAGCTCATTAAATAAATATGTGAACTTAAACACTGGTTTGTTTGATGTGTGTCCCTTTGAAGCAAAGAACAGTGCAGTTGTTTGAATGGACTGTTTTATGTCTGACTTTAGGAAAGCCCGTCGGAAAGACAAAGAGCCATCAACTCCGTGTCCTGACGACCCAAAATTGTACCTGGAGGAGGCTGTGTTGGAACGCAAGTTGCCTGATATTGACCTGCGTGTGTTGGTAGACCTGCCAGCTGGCTTGGATTACAATGAATGGCTAGCATCACACAGTAAGAATGCTTTCTCAGTGCTCATGAACATTTCGTACAGGATTTGATCAGAAAGTGCTGGAACTGAATTTATTGATATCAGATGAATCTCATGGTACAGGGATGTGGCTGTGGCACTAACATGTCCACCTATGTTTACAGCTCACTCCATTGCTTCGGTCAGGACTGGTGCTGCCCAGGCAAACCAGGCAGTTACCTATAATACCAAAAATTCTGAGCTAGGTGTGATAAAATCATCTAATCTAAGTGGAAATATGAAGACTTAATTGTGAAGGATGAATGGTTAGGAATAAAGCTTTGCCAAGGAAGAACATTTTATTAAAATTACATTTCATTCTCATAAACCCAATATTTGGGGTGGGGTAGGAGATAGGCTCAGTATGGGATATGTAATGTAATGTCTATATGATGTGTAATAATAATTTTAATTTCCTAAATGTTACCTTCTTGAGTGGGAGTACTGTATTGTCGTGCATCTGTCATTACATTATGTATTCAATGTAAATTTGGTACAGATAGCAGTATTTTACAAAGTTTCATACATTCCTTGGTATGATAAGTTTGCCTCTGGTGTACAGTGCTTAACCCTTCACAGCGTGTTGTATTGGCTTATCTAAATTGTGTACAGTGAAGGATTACCAAGAAATAATACCTATACAGTGGGATGTGCTAGAATGAATGTAATTGGTTCTAGAACCTCGTTCATTATAGCATATGTTTGTTCTAGCACACATTCAAATATGTGTGTTTAGGGGTAATCTGTTCCAGGCTCACAGGCTAGAGCAAAGTTACCATGCAACACAACCATTTAAACAGGAAAAATATAGTACAAAATCAAAAATATGTGTAAAAATAATATAAAATTAATTTATTTAACTTCTATACACTGTACATGTAAATTTGAAAAGCATAAAAAATCTTACGCACATAAAACGCCATACCATATTCAGCACTTAGATCTCCTACACTTTTTCCACTTTCTCACTTGGAAATTATTTCTTTCTTAATGTCCAAGTTAATTAGCCTTCTCACTATATTTTGCCAACTTATGGCTAAAATAATATAACAGAATAGTTAAAAAAAATATTTTCACTGCTACAGGTGCGAATAAGCAGATAACTGAACTAAACTGATGACTGAACCTTACAAATGATATCAAAGATGATAACTGATTCTCTAATCAAAGCGGGAAGGCTTGACACTTCATGCGCACATGTGTGCTATGTTGGCTGATAGTATTCCTCCACATTCGTTGTAGCATCTGCGTTCGTTGTAACATACCTGACTCTATTACCACTCTAATTTCTTATGTATTAAAGAAAATACACTGATATATGTAACTTCATGAAACATTGCAGTAGCATTTTCATCATTTGGATGAACATATGTGTATTTGTGTGAATTGTTATATTGGTAAATAAAGTGTACCAATTCAGGCCCAAGCAGCACCCACAGATGTATATAGTGCTGACTGTGTCACTCACAGAATAGCCATGTATAAACTGAGAACCATATGTCTGTGCATAACACACAGCAGCAAGTATCTCACTAAGTGTGTCAGCATACACATTGACAGTTGGAAGCATCAGTGTTGTCTCCACCTACCTCATATATGTAAGTTACTTTCAGTAAAAATTTGCTTCTGGTTAGAAGAAAGGTTTGCCACTCCTAGCCTAGGCTGTTCATTCACTTACTCCCGTCACAAGAGTTTTATTCTTAAGTTTTCGTCTGCTGCCAATGGCCACTGCAGGAATCTGACAATCATCCAGCCCTTCTGTTAGACAGGCACTGTGAATTACATCACATGTCCTTGTAGTTTGGTGTATGGTAGTTTATAGGGTTAATTGTACATCATATGGACATCAGAGTGACTGATAACGGTTAAATTGGGTGTTTTTGCTGGTATATGGCATGTTTGTTATGCCAGACTATATGCAAACTTTTCATCTTAGTTTTCTTTGTATAGTAACATAGGATAAGGAGTTTTAATGTGAGAGTTCTTTTATACTTCATTGTATTTCAAAGGGTTTTTAGTTTTGAATTTTCATTTTATATGCTTTTCAGGGTCTTTCTGATTAAAAAGAAATTTTGATGAAGTTGTATCATTTAGGTAGGCTATCTTCAGTGCTTGTGAATCTGCCGTGATTTATGAGACACACATTGCACCGTGCCTGAGCTAGAAGCATTACTTATTAGGTGCATGAATATTTCTGAACAGGAAACTATCAGTGAAAGGGCTTTTGGTTTATGACCTTAGATTCTTGTAATAAACCCAACTAGATGCACTAATTTCTCAAATTTATTTTTGGAAGAAACTCTACATGTTTTGGACAGTTCCTCTGTCCATCATCCAGAGTTTTTCACTGTACACACGGCTTTGGTATATGTTATACTGGTCTGCTGACAGCTTGTGAGCAGCTCGCAAGCTGTCAGCAAACCTGTATGATGTATACTATTGCCGTGTGTACAGTGAAAAACTCCTGATGATGGACAGAGGAACTGTCCAAAACATGTAGAGTTTATTCCAAAAATAAATTTGAGAAATTAATGCATCTAGTTGGTTTTATTATAAGATTTTATCACAATGCATGGTCACCTGAATGTCATATTGGCCTTAGGTTCATTGCATTTATTTTGGTTTTTTTTCTTTCAGCAATTGCGTTTTTTGATCATATCAATCTAGTTTACGGAACTATCTCCGAATTCTGCACCATGTCAGGATGCCCAGACATGACAGGCCCAGGATTAAGGTAGGCTGTTTTATTTTGACAGGCTGGTGAAATTGAACGTTGTGATGTTGTGATATTGTGTGGGTCATTCAGTAAGGAATTGGTCACTAATATCTGCAGGAATATTTAGTTTGAAATTTTGCTGTTTTGATTGCTTTCATCATAGCCTCCCTTGACAGCTGAGTTACTTTTCCCACTGCTGTATCAGATTTTATGTGTTTGATGAAAAAAGTTTTGTTACCTCTGATGCTATAGTTTCACTACTGCTTTCATTTCACTGTCAATGCGAAACTTTACTTACTGAGTGACCACAATATTTTCATGCAAATCTGTTGTAGTTCTCATCATGAACAAATAACACATACCATATTTGCAATTGTTTCCCACCCACTGTTGTGGTACATTCATGCCAAGACAGTGTGTGCATATTTTTACAGTGTGGTTCTCTTAACACCAGTGCACTTTGCAGTGCAGTGCAGTTATGTGTGGTCTAGCTGAATGGTCTTGTTCAGCTTTTCAGTGCCCAACTTTTATGGTGGATCTATGTGAAACACTTGCTGTTTGGCTGTTCTACTCACCATAATGTTGAGTAATGTAAAGCTGTGTTTCATATCATTGATTCCCCATCATTTTTGAGATTGGTTAAAAGTTATTTTCTTTCCCCCTCTGATGAGAGCAGAACAGAAACAGCTGTCCTTTTGGTACTGATTTATTTACCCTTCATTGATTTCGAGGTTTCAATTGCAACTACTGTGAAGGATGAAGGGGTTTTAAATTAGAAGTATCCTTAACCCATACCCTTCTAACATGGAGAATATGGTGAGCTCTTAATAATGCCAGCAAATGGCAGATGGGATTTAACTCGGTGTTTAAAGGGTTAAATGCATTCATCAATGCATGGTGCCCAAAGGCCTGCTCCAGGCGAAGAATTAGAAGTCTCTCAGTGTGTCCAGGTATCATTGTTTGTAGAGGTGATACATTGTACACTTCTGCACTTTCAATATACAGGATTTTATTTTTGTCAGCTGCCTGAAACAGACTCATTCATAGTGAAGATTGATTAATCCTGAATGTACATTGTGTTTTAATTAATTAATTTATTTATTCTATGCCTTGCATAATTAGTTACTGTCTTAGTTTATATATTAATGTTTAAATGAAGCTTGAGAAACCAAAGTTCATCTGCTTGTGAATCCCCCCCCCATTATTAAATGACACACATTTCCTGTTTCATCCAATTTCAACATACACATTGATTTTCCAACACCATCTCTACATATAAAGTCATTTGTACCATTTAACACACAAATTATGGTATTAGTATTTTTCCCCGCTCAAAGTCCTCATAGTTAACGTGGTGATATTGTTGTGTAATGGGTGGGTGACCTTCGGTGGCATGATGAATAGACCAGTTAACAAACACGTCTAGCACTTCTTTATGGATAATGAAGTTTTTGTATGTTAGATTCTGGTTTTGCTGGAAGGTAGGGTGTTGTTTGGATATTCTTAGTTTAGAGACTTCACCATCAGCAAAGACTGCTCATTTCCCTTCTACCATGAAGTAAATAAATGGGATGAGTTTTATCATTTGGAGAAATGCAGGGTCAGTGTTAAGAGTATCACACATCTTGCACCATGTGTCCTGTAGTGCATTCCTGTGATTTTGCAGCATCACATAGAGCCTCACTGTATTCTCTCCCATGCTTAAGATAATTAAATACCTTAAAATTGAAGCCTCTAGCTTGTTCTACAAAATTTTGTGATAGTTATTTGCCTCTCAGTTTTAAACTTATCATCAAAATTCACCATCAAGTTTATATCATACAATAGTATTTAGTATTACTTGTGGCTCATGTCTAGGCATGTGGCTAGTGCTGGACAGTGGGATGGATCTGTTTCAGGACGTACCTGTGGTTTGATGACAAGGGCAAGAAGACCCGGGTGGCTGCCCCCCAGTACATAGACTATGTGATGACATTCACACAGAAGACTATCAGTGATGAGTCCATATTTCCTACAAAGTACGGTGAGTGCCTGTCCAATCCGTTCTCAAAAGACTACTGTTTAAGGCTGGCCACCGGGAAGAATAAATGGGTCGGGATTGCGCAGTCGACATAGTGACTCACTATGGGCTTGACAATCTGAGGATCAAATCCCGGTGGGGGCGAGATTTCCTGTGCCCATCCAGGCTGGGGCGTGGCGTTAACCACCCACTCCTATCTAGTGCTGAGGTTAAAGAAAGAGTAGATCTATACCTCTACTCCCCCCTGTAGGCCTTCGTGGCCTGTTCTAGGGTGAAATTTACCTGTTACTTGGAAGAATAAGATGATGGCACAGTAGTGTTAAAGTGAATCTTACATTTGTAGCTTATGTAAACTAGATTTGGTTAAGTTTGAGTGCAAGCTTTATTTTGGGTAATTTTTAACCTTCAGGTTATCAGAAGCATGATAAATCTGGCAGGTACATAGGCATGCTATGCCATAATGAAAACATTGATATGAAATTGGCATTGCAACTGAACTTGTTGTTTCTTTTGTCTTAGCGAATGAATTTCCAAGTTCATTCGAATCTATTGTTCGCAAGATCCTGCGTCTCCTGTTCCATGTGTTGGCACACCTTTATCACTGCCACTTCCGGGAGGTGGTATTGCTGAATCTACATGCACACCTGAACTGTGTGTTTGCACATCTGACACTATTTAATCATCGCTTCCAGCTAATCGAGCTGAAAGAAACTGAGATATTACAAGATCTGGTGCTTGCATTGAAAGTGCATTCAGATGGTATGGACTCAAGTTGTGAAGAAGGTAAAAAGTGTGATGGTTTGGATGGTGATGCTGCAGCATCAGTGGAAGGCTTGCCTCCATCTGCTGATGCACCATGCAACACTGAGGACAGGAATGATGTGAAACCTGATCTCATATTAACATCAACTACTGTGCTTGACATATCGAGTGAAGAAAGGGATGTGAGAAGTTGTGAGATAAGGGACTTTTGCCAGGATGATGTTGGCAGTGGCTACTAGTGAGAGAAAAGAGCTTGTTGTTAAAGTTGTTGTTTGTAAGGCAAGAAGTAAGCATTTTCTATGCTTAGATATAACAGTTCAAAGCTTTAAATGGCAGTGGGGCATGCATTGTGTCTGGCTCTAGTCAGTTGCCATCAATCCAAATGCTTCACTGTAGTCAGTCTCTACCAGATAGCCAGAGTGGAGTATGTGTGCACATGTTGTACATTCTGTTAATTGGTAGATATGGTACCATGCATTAATGGGCTTGTGATAAACTGATTTTAAGTCCATGAGATGCATGTATGAGAAACACTGGAAAGTGAGGAATCTGTACAAATGAACCAGCAGCATTTTGTCTCTTCAGACCTGTTTAGAGAATATTTTATTGTCAGTTCCTCCTTACTTAATGCTGTGTTCCTGTGGACTTTGTACTAGTATTTTACAGTATTGTTACTTGTATTTGAAATATAATTTTGAATTTTGTATATCTGAATTAATTATGTGATTTAATTAAGTTATTTATCAGTATCAGACTAAAATTTCAAACAGATTTGCAACTTCGGAAAATGTGGGTGATAATGTGGATATCTGTAGGGTCTGGAAAAGTGTTAGATATAATATGAAACCTTCAGTCACATGGGGTCTAGTTTAGTGTATGTTTGTGCGAGATAGATAACTCTTGGTTTGACAAGGAAAGTGTTTAGATAGAAGGAAGCGGGTTGCATTGTTATTCTCCCACAAATCCAGGCCAAGTGAATGGAAGTAATATGAGCACTGTAAGACATGAAACTGGTCAGACCTTTGAGTACAAATGGGGAATATCTGGACAGAATGTGCTTGAAACACAATAGTAACAAAAAATACAGGTTTTGTGTACAGGCATAAATGAATTAGGACAAGGTTTATCAACCTCGAATTGTCTTTATGCAGGGTAAGAGTTGTAATAGTTCTTGAAACAACCTGCAGTACCAGCTTCATGCTTGCCAGTCTCAAGGAAATGGTTATACATTTTTAATTACATATGGTTTTAGTTTTAGAAGTAATGTTGCTGTCTGAGCTGAGGCTTTTGACGTCCCATTTTGAGCAACCAACACAGGCACAGATTTTCTGGAGGTTTTTTTTATTCAAGTGCCAGTATCTGAAATTTCTCCTCACTTACAATAAGTTTTTTTTTTCCTCCCTCCGGTCCTGAACCTCTTTTGAAAATTTTCCACAATTTTTTGTATTGTTCTGTTAATCACACTGTTGACACGTAATATTTTTTACACGACTGAGGCAATTTTGTTTCTGTGATGCATACTTCGCAAACAGTAATGCAAGTTAATGCTCTTTGCTCAACAGAAAACATTTCTCAAATTCACTGATCTGCCCTGTATAAGACACAACACAGACCTGGGCTACCTTCTCACATTCCAACACATAAGCTGTAATTTTCAGCTGACTCAGGCTTACCTAAGGGAATCAGTATTTTCCTGTGCTCTGGGAACTGATTAAAGATATGCCGGCTGTATGTTTCTGCCCCAGTATCAGAACTGAACATGTGGTATAGTGCATTTACTTGGGTGGAACAACAGTAAATCAAAATTGCATTCAAAAATAATTTAAAAGCAGATTAAATTCAGGAATGCATTCTGTCATTCATTTCAGAATCTTGTCTTTCCACATCATTTCTCTCACATTAAGGGAAGCGCTAGATTGAGGGTATCTGCAATTGAAGGTATCTGCAAATAAACCTCAGAGAAAATATATGCACCTAAGAGAAAGGAAGAAATGAGAGACTTAAAAAAATCTGTGTAATGAGTTTATAATCTGTACCCTTCACCAGTTAATATTACAGTGATAAATCAATGGGCATGTAGCATGCATGGTGGAAATGTACATGCTATGAAGGCATGAGTGATTTGGAGAAATGAAGAATCTCTTGCACATGCTGGGCAGCTAACAATTTCTTGATTGTCCAGCCCATTGTCTAGTCCCTGTACCAACTACATTGTCCTGGCTCACACAGAGAAGGTGAGAAAAATTAAAAATGTGTGATGATACACATGAGAGAAACAAGCTACATTGGCTTGATGTTGCTTAAGGATAAGGACTGGTAATGGGCTGTTGTGTACATGGTGATGAACCTTAAGGTTACATAGTAGGCAGGGGAATTTCTTTGAGCAGCTGAGTTGCTTTTGGCCTCTCAATAAGGTCTCTGCTCTGTGAAGTTAATCATTTGATTCTGTAAAAGTTTGATTTTGTGTAGTAAATTGTCCATTTCAGAAAAATGGAAGGTGGATATTAGCCACACATGATTTACCACTCACTGTACGTGTCAAGGATGCTACAAAATATCATTGAGTCTAGAGTGCCAGTTTGGCAGTTCATGTCCACTGTGAGTGGTGGTTTGCTATACTGATGTGTTGTTTAATTCTCTTACAGAACAGTTGTGTTACCTGCAGAAATATTTTTAAAAGTTGATGGGTTCATAGAGTGAGCCACTTTATTCCTCCCACACCAGTAGTTACCAGTTATGGTTGATGTTAACCCACTTTTTATTATTTTGGGGGTTTTTATTTTGCTGATAGTCAGGGATATTGACTCTTGTATTACTTTTGAGAAGCCAAAATTTGGGCAGTGCCTGAATATATGGTATTGTTAAATAGTGTGTAAATGACATAGCCACAGAGTAAGTTTGTGGATGATTATTTCAAATCAGGAAGAAAGGTGAATGCATGGACTAGTAAGCAGAGGTGTACTTATGTATTCATGAGAGTCGAGTAACTCAGATGATTATGAAGAGTGGAATTCACAAATAAGGTCTTGGAGTATTTTATGTATATAGCCTTTAATGGTTATTGTTGTCTCTGTTTAAAAATTTTACACTTTCACCTGGTTGCTGGATGTTATGGTTGTATTGGTAGAGAAAAGAAAAAAGAAAGGTACTGGACTTTGTGAGATGTGGACAGTACAGCAGTGAGCTGTGGAGTGTGGTGTGCTGTTGTGTGCCTGGTGGTTGGTTCGTGCTGAGATGTGTGACGCTTGTAAAGGTGCACCATGGGAGACTTTGAAATGAGTATTCTTGATGGTGTACTGTGTTTATATGGTTACAGTACTTTCTTAGTGCTTTGTATGAGTAAGGAAAGATTTATATGAATATTGCCAGGAACTGGACTAATTTCTTTTACAGACCACAGAATCACCACCTCTACTGTAATACAGGGTTTATTGAAATGAAATAACATATCAAAACAAAGTGGGAATATGTAATTATAGTTTACCAACACTGATATTTACATTCCCAGTCCATGTGAATTCAGTGTTAATCATTGCATATGAATACGACACTTTGTAGGTGGTCACCTACCATTCAGTACACTGCTGCAATGTCATTGGAAAGGATACTGTTATACTTTGTAGCATATCTTTAGGTATTCCTCAAATACACTTCTCAATTTGCTATTTTAGGTCATCAGTATTGGCTGGATGGGTTTCGTATACCTTGCTTTTGACATAGCACCATAAGAATATAGTCCAGTACTGTATGATAAGGTGAGCGGGCAGACCAGTGATGTCCCCAAAGCGAGAAATGACTCTTACTGGAAACAGGTCCTCAGAATTTACGTGGAAATCTATGCTTTTGGAGCCATTGCTCGAAACATCATTGTGCATGATGATGATGATGATGATGATGATACGTGTTATAACATCCTTTTCATCACAACTACAGCAGTGTATTAACTGACATAGTGGTCACCTGCAAAGTATCATATTCAAATACTAATGGTTAACATGAATTCTCATGGACTTGGCATGTATCTAACTAGTGTCAATGAAATGTTTCCACCTTGCCTTAAAGTGTTATTTCAGAAACCATGAGATGTTTGTGGCTCACACTGTACATGAAATTTTAAAAGTATTGCATTTGATTTGTTGTGTTGCAGTTTTGTTGCTATAATTAATTCAACTAAATTGTATTTTGCCAATGGTCAAACTCTCTTGCTGTCAAATTTATGCAAGGAAAATAACCTTGACCATTTACAAGTGCTATTGGACTCTACTGACAATAACCGGAGTAGTTGAATGATGTCAATAATACAGTGAAGATTTACTGTTACAATTAGTGTCTTCTGGAATGTGGTGCCATATAGTCTGGTAGCCAGTTACCAACGTTTCATAGGAATCTGCTGCCTGCGTTTTATTTCCTGAATGTGGAGAGAGAGTCAGGTTCACCTGAAGTGTTGGTTTCCACTGATAACTACACATTGTCACATACCAAAAGATCATCTGAATACCTATAACAATGAAAACCTCATGTTATCAAAAATGAAGTATTTATTCCAAATACCAAACAAAACCTTTGAATACTCTGTTGGTGCAAAAATGCCACATGAAAACAGGTCATCACCATCTGAAACAAAAATTGGACTGGTAACAAGTGATACTTATGAAGGCAGATTAAAGTGGTCAGGTGGGTCAGGATATATATAATCCTGAGAATGTTGTAGGCCCTGCAACTCACATCCGTCCCCCATCTTGCCAACTTTATTGCCATAATTGTTCATGAAACCTGAACCAGGTTGAGTATACAGAACTTCATAGAGATAATGCCATTTTCTTTGACTTATTTTCTTGCAATTCACTTTGCTTTTTACTTCCTGAACTCTTCTTAGTAATGAATTGCTATGTGTTTGTGTTCCTTGTGTTGTTTCATTATAGAAATCTACATAGTACCTGTAAAGATACTGCAGTTGTAGCAGGCTAAATGGTATTTGTTGAACCACCTGTATAACAAGGCTCAAAGCAGTGGTTTTACTGTTAACAGCAAATTGTTTGTAGTATGAGTGTAGGCTCATCTATTCTGGGTTTTGTTGTTTATATGTAACTACAAGTTTCCTTGCAAACTCATCAAAAGTACGTTTTCACACATGGGGCATGTTAGTTTTCTGGAGCCAAATTACTGTCTCCTTACATGCACTTGGTCTTTCATTGTGGTATGGGTGCAGTGGCTTGCATTTTGCCCTACCGGAGGTAATGTTTTACAAGAAGAAGAAACTCTGTAAATTTTAAATAATGCATCAAAATGCTTACTTACTGTCTCACTGATGTTATACACATATTATATATATAAAATACAAAAATGATATGTTACATATTATAATATACAGACTAATGAATAAAATAACTTATAGAAAGCGCAAGATACCCAAAACAACATGCAAACACATACCACACAGACACACACACACACATATATGCAGATAAGCAGATTGTTCATAGTTAATTTAAAATGGCTACTTAAATAAAGGAAGTACAGTTCACAGTGAGTGCCTGAATAATTTAGTGTTGACATTCACTTTCCTGTAATGTGAAGTGAAAGCTAAACAGAGAAGAGTTGTGGGAGAGAAAGGTAAGGTCTTACTGTGTACATTGTGACATAATTTTATTGTAGTGGGGTTTCATGTCACTCTTGAATGCTGCGTAGGTTGTAGACACTGATGTGTCACTTTGGCATAAACAGTGTAGTAAGGGCTTATGATAATTGTGATCAACTGTATTGGAACAGTAACAGTAGTAGTAGTAGTAGTAGTTAGTAGTAGTAGAAGAAGAAGAAGAAGAAGTGGTGGTAGTGGTGTTGGTGGAGGTGGTAAGTTAAGGATGTGTGGAGTCTCAGTTGAAAATGTGAAAGAACTCCGTCCCCCAAATTTGGAAATATTACTGGCTATTAAAAATTAGTGTTACTTGGGTTGTGCTGTTATTTATTTCGAGATTTAAATTGGATTGAGGTGGCTGCAGACATGGGTCTGTTTGATATACTGTTGTGGTTAAACCATAAATTACTCATGGAAAGAAGATTAATTTATGCTTTGCATGAATTTGCTATGGACTGTTTAATGTGAAAAACACACAGCCCTTAAAATGGTGGTAGTCTGTGGCTATGAAAATTTTGCATCATATTATAAGTAACTTTGATGAAGTAAAATTTATGATTGTGTGATTTATTCCTTTTTAACAGAAGTTACAAAATTTTATTGGTCAGTTTATGCTTTCCATGTAGTCCATTGATATCCACAATTACTGTCATACGTTATTACATCCTAGTTAGTTGTGCATATTGAAACATTCATCTTGTTTCTTACTGTTTTAATATGTAAATTGGCTTGAGCAGTTACTGCAGGGGCATCAGAATTAACTTGTTTTGTTCGATATTAAACATCCCATTGTGTGATGGTGGTATTGCACAAATTTTTGGGTTTTATGGAGGGTCTGATTATGATTTCATCAACTGGTTATTTCAGTAGCTGTTAAACTCTTCTCTATAATTAACAAATTTTGGCCTTGTGCAGCTGCACCCATTCTTCTCTTACTCAAGTTCTACTTTTTCTGTGGGTTGGGATGCAAGGCTTTAAGAAACAAGTAATTCCCCTTCCAAGAGGGAATTAATTTGTTAGTTGCTGTGAATTAGTTTGTAATTAAGGGCTGTAGAGTAGTGTTATATTTGCAAATGTTCTTAACTCATTTTGACATCACTGAAAAAAATGTGCCTGGGCGGGGGGATGTAGCTTTCCAGGGTGGCATTTATATCCATTGCTTACAAGTAGAAGAAAAATTCTGAAGCTCCACAAGAATGAAGAACAAAGGGGCTCTTGCCATTGACAAAGTATTAGACATGTAGGAGTACAATGTCAGATGTTTCAAAACTAGAGAAACATATTACACACATGATACAGCATTGCAGATTGAAATATGCTCTATGCTCTGATAGTTTAAAAGTAACATGGGCTAGAACATTACAAAAGATATGCATATACAGATCTTGTATTCTCATTTGATTCTTGACCTAAATTTAATTAGTTATTTGTATTTCTCAGCAAATGCTGTACACTGTTCAAAAAAGAAATCATGGGGAGTTAAAATTTCGTACGTCCCACCCCGGAAGTTTCGTAATATACTGTTGCCACCATAATTCGAGTCGTTTCATTTTCCCCATATTTGTGCATTCATGGCGTTTCTCTTTACAATCACGCCACATATATATTAACTGAAGACACCAATACATATGCTTAATTTGAAGTTAAAACAAGAATTAAAGTAATTTTTCTAGGCGTGTTGCTAGGTAGCTCTGCTGCAAGGGATGGGTGTTCCGAAAGGGCAGTAGGTCGCTGTAGCCGACCTCGTTAACGCGCAATAGTAGGACTGTCTTAAAGAAACTACATTGGTTCGAGTCCAAGTATTGGCATTTTTTCTTTTTTGTGTATACTTTAAACTCACAAACACTGACTTAAACCGCGCAGTAACACATCGATTATTTAATTATATGTTTCGAGGGTTGTCTGTGCCCCATTGGCAGAAATAGAAATGCGAGTGGCGCAGACATTGCTGTTTGTTTTTCTTAATTCTTTTTTCTTTGTTTACTGACAGTCTGATTTAAAGGGTTCGTTTTCAAATGGGACTTAAACTAAGCATGTGAAACTTGTCAGTGCTTGCGGGTCACAAGATCTGACATTGGGCTGCAAGATTTGAAACATTTACGGAAATGAACTGTTGAGTGTATGGTTGGTGTGCTTGGGATGTATCTGGGCCGAGGGTGGCTTTACTCACGCCTTGGTTCAGGAGTACAGTGTGGGGAGTGAAGTACTGTTGGAATAGGTGCAGTTCAATTTCAGCTCTCCAAACAAGTTCATACCTGTTCTTCAGTGTGGTCTTCTAGTAGAAAATAACACATTTTTAAAAATGCGTGTTTTAAAAAAGGCTTTTTGGCTACACTGATGATGGTGGTTATGAAAACCAAAAGGTGTATATTTTAATATTAATAAAATCAAATTGTAAACTGTAATTTGCTGCATAATCAGTGTGATTGGTGGCTTCTGCCTTAACCCCTATTTTAGGGCTTGTAAGAATATTTATTTAAGAATGCTATTTTAAAAAGCCTACATTGCTTGATAAAAATTGTTATATGATTTTAGAGCAATTTTACCAATAGATTTCTCGTTGAATTAAATGAGCTTTCTTTCAGTTTTCTGCCACATGAAGAAAATGTCTTCCGCAACTGTATTATGCGAAATCACAAGTTTTGATCCGTGGACCAAACAGGATATTATGCCTGGTGCTGGTCATAAATGAAACCCCATAGACGAAAACTGATCTGCCGCTGACAATACGTTCACTAACCCTTAGTTGAGGGTAGGCCGAATCCCTCCTCACTACAAATACTGTCGTAAAAGTAAAAATGTCTTTATCCACGAAGCGTCAGCGCTGGTGTATGAAGTTCAAGCCATTCCTTCACTTTCATCACGATGGGTCACTATGACAGGTGTATTCGCGAACGCGTCATCGCTCTTGCTTAGGAGGCAGGTGAACTGTAGAAGGGTGGATAGCCCCAAAGTCGGACTGGACGTTCTGGAGAAGAGAAAAATCTGTCTCTACGGAATTCGAACCCCGGACCGTCTAGCACGTAGCCAAGTCCCTATACCACAAGGAAAAAAAAATTAAAGTTCGGCGTTATACAAAGCGCCCAATTGAAACAAGACTCCGGTAAAGTACTTTTTTTTTTTAGCTGAGTTTCAATGACAAAATGAACCTAAAACATTCCCTTTGTCACTAACAGACAGTTCAAAATAGTGTTCGGGGATGAAACCTCAAATCCCAGCTTGCCACTAAACATTTTCATTGCAGTTTCTTCCTAGATACAAACGTACGCTAACAGGAAACATAAACGTAATATTACGCATGTCTTCCGTGCAAATTGCAATATACACTCACGATTTTATTTCAACTTATCTAAAAGTTATTCCAACACGTTTCGACGGATACAACTAGCCATAATCAGAATACACACGCAAGGGTCATGTTGAGCTTAGAACATTTAACACTGTCCAAGGGAAGTTAAGGTGCACCTTGTCACATCAAACAGGACAGCTTCAACGTAATGGTGTGAGGATTCGGCTGGGGTTCATAGCTTTAGTACAAAGATTCTTCACAGCAGACAGGAATGCAACTTTTGAATGCTAATGATTAATCTGCAGCAAAAACGGGTACAGTATAGAATCCTGGACTCTCGCAAGTCACTGAAGCCGCTGCCTTCAGCATCGGACATATTACTTTACAGGATGACAAGCGATCGCAGATTTAGCGATGGCCAATTATATCCCATTTCCGTCTATGGTCTGTGCGATATGTCGAAAAGGAATACATTTTGCGCCAAGTCATGTCTGTGAGATGATTACCGTGAGGGGTGCTTTAATCTTTGACCAATTGTGAAGGGTACGTAAAGCCACAGATTATCTGGTATTGCAAGCCTGCGCTCATCATTTATCTGTGACTAAGTGGAAGAAAATTCGAATGACCCGTGTTTAGGCTGTATTTTTTATCAGAGTGGAATATGTGATGGATGGGGACGTTGTGTGTTGTCTGTAATCATAACCATAGATTAGGAAGAACGTGCAGTTAGAATTTTGCTGATAAGAGTGAATTTCGACCCATTTTTGGACTTGGGCTGTCTGTGTGAGAAAATAGGGCTGTCCTGTTCAATTTTCGTTTGTGCAGCAGTTGTAGAATTTGCCTTTGGTGTTGTAGAGAGTGGAAAATGTAGTTATGTGGGGATTTGTTTCTGTCCGTGAACAAGAGTGAAGATGGAGGGTTGTAGGACAGTGGAAGCAGCACCTGGGATTTGTCTAGTTCTCCTTCCTTTAGTGTAGCACTGTGTTGAAATAGTAAAGATTACTCATGTTTGATGGGAGTTGCTACCAGATGTTTTCTGGTCGTAAGTAAAACATCAGTAATCTTTACTTTTTTGATATAGTGCTGGCCAAGGAGGATACATGACATTTTGTGCTATATATAGATGCAGAGTCTTCCAACATCAGACTGAGGGCTACCATCAAGTTCCTTCTATTCCAGTTATTGCACGCAAACTGTGACATGTCTGTGTACCAATCAACACGTAAGTGTCTTTATCTTTCCATGCTGAATTTAATTTCACAGCACCATTTTTTTAATCTATATTTTTATGTCAGTGTCTACAAAGAAAACAAAAAAATTATGAATAGCAACACAGAAATATACATTGTATTAAAGTTTACAGGTGTATATCACATAATTCTTCTTCTGCTGGCAGTCCTGCAGTGCTCTTAGTGGTAGGGAAGCTGTCTATCTGGGGTTTCGAAGAATGTGAAACTTTAGGATCACTAGCTTTGCTGTGTGGTTCTTAAACTGTGGACCATCTACCACAAATGCCTGTATGAAATGTATGTTACTGTAGACACTGCTCATGGTTTGATGATATAGGTGCAGGATTCCAGTTGAACACGGATCTTAGGCAAATGGTGTTTCGGTAGGGCTCTGCATTAACCAAAATGGGCCTTTTTATAGGGTTAGCTGTTCTGACTAGAACACAACCAAGTTTGGTAGGGTAGGGGTCATAGTTAAATTTACCATTTCATGACCAGAGCTGTGGGTTCAAAAGTAATGACACATATTGCAGAGTTTAATGTATTGTTTACTGGCAGAGGGTCTCGGGACATTAGCTCTGGGTTCCACACCGTGGGCTGTAGGCGTATTCTTTGGTAAGGCTTTGGATTGACCAAGGACTTTTTTTGGAAGGTATTGTGTGGGTGTTCTAGGCAGGGAAGAAATCGTAGACATTGGATGCAAGGCAGAAATCCTAAGGAAGGAAACTGTTTTTTGAACAGAAATATTAGAAGACTTGAATGTACAGCAATACCACTGTGAGAAGTTTTTACAAGTGGGTTGTCAGGGTGTTGGTCATTGTGACCCAGCATTGAGCTAATTTTTTCTGTTTTGGTATAACAGTGTATGAAGAAACTGCCATTGTTGTGTTGAAATGCCAAGTGAGTAATAATATTCTCAGCCCCTGAAGATCTTATGTAGAATGCTATTAGGTATTGGGTTGAAGTCATTGGTAGTGGGGTGATATGGTGAGTGAAGGCATAGGGCTGAGTGGTGCAGAAAAAGGGAATTACCAGGTCTGAAAAGTATAAATGTTAAGAAATTTTGACTGAAAATGTAAAAGTCGAAGGCAGTTAAACTGAAGTACATGGGTCATAAAGGGGCTTCTAAGGAGATAGTTGAAGAAAGATGTGTGCATTAGCATGGCTTTAATGCTTGAGAGTGGAAATTAGTGTACCGTGTTGCTGTAGCCATTTGCATAGTAGTGCAAGCATTAGATATGGCAGTGAGCTGTCGACTGAGTGGCCCCCCAAGCCCCACCACACCAATGAATGGCAGTTTTATTTGGCACATATTGCATAGTTTTTTAATACTTTATTTTTTTGGAGTATAAGGAAGTCAATAAAACATTGGAGGACCTGTGACCCCTCATCTATGTGAAAATTGTGTTGTACTGTTCAGTTTTCTTTTCTGTAGCTCTTGTAGAATTTGCCTTTGGTGTTGTAGAGGGGAATGACAGGGAGTGAACCCAGTCTTGGTGACATGTATTATAAAATGTAGTAATGTGGGAATTTGTTTCTCTCCATGAACAGGAGTGAAGACGCATCATTGAGAAGACCGATCAATAGTCCACTTAACAAAGGATGCAGTGTTGTTGGACAGTGGAAGCAGGACCTGGGATTTGTCTGTAGTTCTCCTTTCTTGTAAGGTCCTTTGGTAGAGCACCGTGTTGAAAGAGTAAAGATTACTGGGAATTTGCTGCCAGATGTTTTTTGGTCATAAGTAAAACAACAGTAATCATTACTGTTTTGGTATGGTGTTGGCCAAGGATCCATGACATTCTTCTGTGGTATATATAGATGGAGATGCTTTCAACATCAGATTGAGGGTGACCAGCAAGTTCCTTCTATTCCAGTTACTACACATGAACTGAGGTGTGTCTGTGTACCAGTCTAAAGGTCAGTGTCTGTATATATCAGTGCTGATTTTAATTTCACAGCACCATTTTTTGATCTGTATTTTAACATTAGTGCCTATAAAGAAAACAAAGAAATTATGAACAGCAATAACGAAATATACATTGTATTAAAGTTTGCAACTGTATGTTACATAATTTTTCTTCTTTTGGCAGTCCTGCAGTCACAGGGGACGCTGCCTGTTTGGGGTTTTGAAGGATGTCAAGTCTCATGGTCGCCCGCCGTTCTTTGTGAATCTTAATTATGGATCATCCACCAGGAGTTCCTGTATTAAGGTGTGTTACTTTAGGTACTGCTCACTGTTTGCTGAGATAGATCCAGCATTCCAGTTGAACAGAGGGATCATAGGCTTGCTGTTTTGTACAGGGCTCTGCATCAACTGAAACAGGCCCTTGTTAGGTTGGTTAGATTACTGTTTTGACTAAAACACAGTCGACAGGAGTAGGGTAGAATTCATTGTTAAAAAGTTAGGTCAGTTGGAGTCCTGCTAGGTTATCTTGATTAATCACCAAATGCCCCATTCTGTGACAAGTACTTTTAGTTAAACATCTATTATCCTTGTTGCAGTAGCTTTTACATGTACTGCTCTTCTAAAGTGAAAATAATAGTTTTATTTTAGTGTACCATTGTGTGAATAAGAAAGTGTCTGTTACATGGTTATAGTCAAGTCAATCAACATAATTGTCTGAACCCCCGTGGGCAAACATTTAACAAGAGGCTTGGTAGGCACCAAAGTCCCCATTGGGAATGGAACACCAGCATTCACAGCCTCC
>Ga0209755_10002543_pt1 | contig 24927 bp, 22 predicted proteins | sample TergutCo191P1_FD_187301 | JGI IMG/M metagenome (GOLD analysis project Ga0209755, IMG submission 187301) | Cornitermes sp. P1 segment gut microbial communities from Petit-Saut dam, French Guiana - Co191P1 (SPAdes) (version 2) | ecosystem: Host-associated > Arthropoda: Insects > Digestive system...
ACCAGACTAATAATGCAGGCGGGGTAGTAGGCGGCCTCACCACAGGCGCCCCCTTAATCTTTCGCGTCGCAATCAAGCCAACCCCGTCCATAGCCGCCCAGCAGGACTCCGTCGACCTTGAAACCATGAAGCCAGCAAAGCTAAACATTACCGGCAGGCATGACCCCTGCATAGTCCCCAGGGCCGTCCCCGTAGTAGAGGCAGCAACAGCAATCGTGCTAGTAGACGAGCTGGTGAAGTCCTTTGAATAATCCAAACCACCCAAACAACCAAGGCATCACAAATGCCATAAAGCGGGGGAGTACAAACACCCCAAGCCACCCCTCCAGCCCAAATGACGCCCTAGACCAGCTACGCGACCAAATTGATGCCGTTGACGACCAACTAGCTAAACTATTCCTGCAGCGCATGAACCTTGCACGCCAGATTGGCACTGTAAAAAAAGACGCGCAGATAAGCATCGAACACACCGCCCGCGAAGAGCACGTCCTGCTCCGCATTACAGAAGGCTGCAGCCTGCAACAGGCGCAAGAATTGCACCAACTGTACCAGCGTATTTTCGAAATCTCGCGCGCAGCGCAGGGTTAGAGGATGTCTCTTCTGGTGCAAAGCTCTCCATAACTCGTTCACATCTTGCGAGGGCACCTTTATTCTCCGTGCAAAAGTTATGGAATTGCTAGAATATGTAACAGCTAAAGCTCATGTTGCGATAAAGTTGAGGGCGTTGGTTGTGTCTCCCGTGGGGTCATTCGTCATTTGCCTGGGGAGGTAGCACGACAAGGCTCGCTGATGAGCTCCGATGAAGAAACGTGAGGAAACAAATGATTAAGGCTATGAAGCGTGTTCGCGCGAGGGCTACACTCGTGCTGTCACTTGCGCTCGTACTGGGACTTGCCGCTGCCAATTTGGCGGTTGCAGAACCGGCACCAATCCCTATCGACCCTAACACTTACGCAGAAATCACGAAGGTTATCGAAAGGCCTATGGGTGTGCCCATGCCTGACGGTGGATTTAACTTTTCTGCGACTCCTCGCGGACTTGACGGTGCAGCGACCACAGGTGGCGTCACGTTCCCTGTGATCGAATCGCTGGTTATGTCAGCGGATGAAAACGATGGCATTTATCCCGACGTGTGGGCAGCAACTGTGCCTGAAGCAGAGTGGGGAATTCGTTCGGTGGAGAGACCCGCGCGCTTCCAGCTAGGTGACCTAGAGTTCCCGCAAGCTGGTGTGTTTGACTATCTAGTAGAGACTCAACCCACTGATATTGCAGGTATGACTGACGCGCCTGCGCAGTACATTTTACGTCTCAATGTTGGTGCTGACCGCCAGATTAACAATGTTGCGTTGCACAGCTTTACGGGCGGCAATATTGGTGGCGAGGTTGATACTGCGCGTTTCGTAAGCGTCTACACGCCTGGTGGCGGTACGCTAAGTGTCACCAATAACGTGATAGGTGACGGCGCTGACACTTCGAAAGAATTCGACTTCAGAATCCGTCTGACCAGCACCAGCTTTGTTGATGAGCGTACTCCTGTCGAGGGGCGTATCACCAATGAAGCAGGTTCAAGTCTAGGCTCACAGACCTTGTACTATGACCGCTGGTTTAGTTTTTCGCTGTCGCATGGCATGTCGCTGGAGTTCTCTGATCTGCCGCTAGGAACTGCTTTCATGGTAGAAGAACGCATGGAGACTGACTACAGCGCATCGGTGTCGGTGGTCATTAACGGCGGCGTACCCTGGGAGTTCAACGCAGCAGCAACTGATCGCAAGCTGTCATCAGAAGCAGCACTAGGTCAGTCATTCCTAGTTGAGAACCGCGTGGTCGGTGCCGCTGATAACACGGTGACTTTCACCAACTACCTGCCAGAAGCAACAGAGGCAGGCTGGTTTAACCTAGCAGATATGCTTTGGCTAATCATCATTGGTGGAATTTTCCTTGTAGTGGTAGTAATCATCATAGTTATTCGTCGCAGACAGGTCTAAGCAAAGTAACCCGTAAGCTTGTACATAAAGATATCACTTACACTAAAGAGGGTTTTCCAAAAAGGAAAACCCTCTTACACTTTGTCACGGATGCCGGTTTTTACCTTGCCGCTTTAAGCAGTGTCGGCAAATCCCACCTGCGTGCTTACTGACGCAGCAAAGCCAGAGAAGGAGCATTATGCCACGTGAACCTTATAGTAGGGCCGAAGGCACCATCGTTTACTATGCACATGGTGAGGCAGCCCAGTACCTAAGTAGCGTTGACGATGACCTCGCAATACTTATTGAGCAACTTGAACTAGTGCAACTTGATATCGATGGCGACGGTTTTCGTGCTCTTGCACGCGCTATTGTCGACCAGCAGATATCTATTCATGCAGCACGCAGTATTTGGTTGCGCTTTGAGGAATATTGCGGTGGCACGGTCACCCCAGAGGCAGTGCTTGGCGCAGACATTGAGGACATGCGCAGCTGCGGCCTTTCGCGGTCAAAAGCATTGGCGCTACACGATTTAGCACGACATATAGCAGAGGGCATTGTCGACCTTGACACTCTGGATGAACTTGATGACGAAGAGGTCATTGCTCAGCTAATGCAAATCCGGGGCATAGGCCGCTGGACAGCCCAAATGTATCTCATGTTTTCTTTGGGTCGCGAAGATATATTCGCCATTGCAGACGGGGGACTGCGCCGTGGCGTAGAAAAACTAAAAGGCCTTGAAAAGGGCGCACCGCCAGAACTAATAGAAGCGCTATCAGAAGATTGGGCGCCCTACAGAACAGCAGCAGCCCTCTTCCTCTGGAAATCTCTCAATAGCACCCCAGAAGTCTAGCTTCTAGCAGTATCAAGCAGTCTGCAAAATACGCAGTGACCCCTCTTTGGTCTTAGTGTTTCGAAATGCTTCGGGAAGCACTTGTAGCTGCCCCTTTGTTAAAATAGGAGTGCTGACTGAAGGGAGCATTATGGATGTACTGACTAAAATCAAACGGGTTGAAAGTGAACTGCAAGAGGTGCTGGCAAAACATAACACCACCATGCCAAAAACCGCAATCGTGCTGGGCAGTGGGCTAGGTGACGTCGCCGACAATATTACCGACGCGCTCATCATTCCCTACGGCAAGCTCGCAGATTTCCCCGTGTCAACTGCACCCGGTCACAAGGGCCGTTTTGTTATTGGCAAGCTGGGTGAGACTCCTGTCATCATCATGCAGGGCCGCATTCACTACTACGAGGGCTACCCTATGTCAGATGTCGTCTTGCCCGTGCGCGTACTCGCGCGACTCGGCGTGGAAAACTTTGTGCTGACCAACGCGGTTGGCGGTATGGCTGACGGCATGCGCGAAGGCGACCTCATGCTTATCACTGACCACATCTCAACCTTTGTGCCCTCGCCACTCATCGGCCCCAACGTTGACGAGCTAGGTCTGCGTTTCCCCGACATGACACACGTTTACGACAAAGACCTGCAGGAAATATTTCGTAAAGCAGCAGAGAAAATCGACCTCAACTTACTAGAGGGAACGTATGCACAACTCACAGGTCCTCAGTTCGAAACGGCAACAGAGATTCAGCTGTACAAATCTTGGGGCATTGATGTCGTGGGCATGTCAACTGTTGTCGAGGCAATAGCTTTGCGCCATATGGACATTCGCGTCAGCGGTGTATCGTGTATCACAAACCTTGCGGCAGGTATCAACGAAAACCTCCTGTGCGGCGACGATGTAGTCGATGTTGGCATCGAGGTCGGACCCACAATGACAGCACTTCTCAGCGAGGCAATTGCGAAGTTTTAGAGGGAGTAGTATGAGGGCAATCGTTTCTGATGGCAAGAGTGCGCACTTTACAGAAGACTATCCTGTGCCGGTGCTGGCAGTGGGGGAGGCCTTGATTCGCGTTACTTATGCTGCGCTTTGCAATACTGACCGCGAAGTTATGAGCGGTTATTCTCCTGGATTTAATAATGTCATGGGGCACGAGTTTGTGGGTGTTGTTGAGGCTGTGGCAGAGGGTGCTGACGCGTCCTTTGTCGGCAAGCGTGTTGTGGGTGAGATTAACCTGTCGTGCTTTCGCCAGGATTGCGTCTATTGTTCGACGGGGCGCGCTTCGCAGTGCCGCAGTCGGACGGTACCAGGTATCCACAACAGGGACGGCTGCTTTGCAGATTACTTAACCCTGCCAACTCGCCTGCTGCATTTGGTGCCTGACGGTCTGTCTGATGAAGCAGCAATCTTTGCGGAGCCTCTGGCAGCAGCACTGCGCATTGTAGAACTCTCGCATATCTCACCAGATAAACCCATTGCCTTAGTAGGGGACGGTCGCCTTGCTTATATGATTGGGCAAGTCATTGCACTGACGGGTGCTCCGCTGACCGTCTTTGGGCTGTTTGGTGAAAAGCTGGAGATGTTCAAGCCCTTCTCAGTCGAAACAAAGCTGATCAAACAAGGCGTAGCACCTGGCGAGAAAGCCATCGCAGACAGTGACACTGAAGGTTATGAAGTCGTTATTGACGCAACAGGTCATCCCTCCGGTCTCGAGACCGCCATCGCACTGACACGTTCAGGCGGCGTGCTAGTCATGAAGTCAACCTATGCCTCGAATGTCGACATCAATATGAGCGAGGTCGTAGTACGCGAACTTACCATTCGCGGCAATCGCTGCGGTCCTTTTGCACCTGCACTGCGCTATTTAGACCGCGGGCTAATCACCCTGCCCCCTATCGAGAAATATGACCCTGTCAACTACGAGGACGCTTTCAAGTCACCAGCCTTCAAGGTCGTCCTCGACTTTACCTTGTAATATCGTGCACCGCCATAAACCACTGCAGACCACTACAAAAAGGAATCTTCCATGAAATACTTTCGTTCACTGATAAGAATAATCTTCGCGACCGCCTTAATCGTTGCTTTAGCAGTGGGGCTTATAGGCTGCGCTTCTGATGAGGGAGGCGTTGGCAACTTTCTTGACCGTACGCTGTGGACGCTCAATGGTTTTCCCTCACAGCAGAGTATCCTAGACCACCTAGAGGAAAAATACGGCGAAGACTTTACAATCCAAAGCCTCAATTCGGGCGCACGGTTCTATCAGGGACATGCTTTTCCAACGGCCAATCCTGACTTAGTTTTCAATCTGAAAATGATTGATAAAGAGGGCAGCGTTTTGCCCGTAGAAGACATGCGGGATGACTATCAGGCACGCCTAGCTGAAGTAATGATTGCTGAACCAGTGCAAAAAGTAGTCAGTGAAAAGTTCGGCGCAGCAGAAATCGCTGACCTGCGCGTCGAGGTAAGCCTTTTTGGCACGGGGGAGGAAAACACCACACTGCCAGCAAGCTTTGATTGGCTGCCAGATGACGGACTAGAAGCTCTTGCAACACAGCTAGATGTATCAGTGATGTTAAACATGCGCCTTATGCTAGAAACAGGGACAGCAGTTGACGGTATAACAAACACCGATGGCAGACGTTTGGCAGAAGCCATTGTGAGCTCCGCAAAGATTCCCCTTAGCGGCGAAATGACCATTCGCGCTGCTGACGACGGTGCAGAACAGGGCTACAAAATCATTGTCTGGAAGGTTGAAGACGGCCAGATGGTCTCAGGCGGCCTAGAAGGTTCACTCAAGCGCGACGAGTAAGCAAAAGCAAAGAGGGCAAGCGGAGCAAAATCTAGTCTAAAACCACAGGCATTCTTTGCAGGTCCCGTAATAGGCTACATGGTGGTTTGAGGCAACAGCCCCAATGTCTGAAGTGATTGTATCGTAGTGCCTGGTATTATCAGACTCATGAGCAAGATCGATAACAGCACTGCAATCCTCGCAGATGAAGTGGTCATGCTGCAGGGTACGCGCATCAAAACGCTCCTGTCCATTGATGGTGCCAACACTAATGACCTCACCATTTTCCAAAAACACCTTTAGGTTGCGATAAACGGTGGCAAGGCTAAGCTCTGGATATTCAGGCTTTAGCTCCTGATAAATCCATTCGGCAGTAGGGTGCTGCTTCGTTGAACGAAGTTTCTCTAAAATAGCCTCACGCTTTTTGCTGTATTTTTGCTGTGTCATTGCTTTCTCCATAACACTTTCACTGCAGTGCCACTTTCAGGCGAGCTCACAAAAGTCGCCTCAAACAGAACACTATTTTACCGCGCCACACCAGCGCGTGTCTCAAGTAGCGCAACAACTTCATCCAGACTTTTCTTGCCAAATAAAACCTCAACGTCCTCGTCGCTGCTATCACCAGTGTCGCTGTCAATAATCAGCGCAGGCACACTCATAATCTCATGCTGCTCGCGCAACTGCGGAAAATACCCCAAATCAATCATCGACGCACGTACATTAGGATTGAGCGCAGCAATACGCTGACACGCCTGCACTACGTCAGGGCACAGAGTACACGACAGCGATACCCCAACCTTCAAATCGAAAGCTGGCAAGTTTTGCAGGCGGTCCAGTAAAACATCGTCAATCGCTTGACCAGGCCCTGCCACATTGTAAATCGCCAAAATAAAGGACTCTAGCTCATGCCCGCCTGGCACGCCGTTAAAGCTAATTCCCGTATACGCGCCATCAGAATCCATCAGCGCAATAACGGGAAGCAGCAACGGCGGGGAGGAGGCAGAGGGTGATGGGATCTCCAACTCTGCCTCCAGTTGTCCCTGTTCGCCTGGCGCGAAAAACTCAACGGCAACATGTTCAGTAATCGCAGCGAACTGGTCGAGAAATTGGCGAATACGCCCAGAAAATTGGTCATCATCGCACAAAATGGCATGAAGCGCAGGCTTAGTCTCCAGCCGCTCCATAACCGAAAGAATCTGTGCTGAGGTCTCCTCGCTAAAGAAGACCTCAGTGCCTGCCTGAACAGGAGGACTGCCATCATGACTCTTGCGGAGACGGGCGTGGTCACCAGAAAGTTCAGGCTCGGCGCCCCTCCCAGGAGTGTCATGCTCAACAACAATGCCTAGCTTTTCACGCAAAGCCTCAATGTAGGGCTCTGCACTGGTGGCTGCAATCGAGCCATCAGCTACTGCTGTTGTCAGCTGGCGCAGACGCTTAGGACGAATGTCGCCTGCAGTCCACACGCCAGAAATGTCAGTTTCCATGTCTTCGGTAGCAAGAATATAGCCATGTGAATCTGTGGCAACATGGTCAGTGAAGGCCTCGCTTAGAGGCTCATAGCCAACAAAAACAAAGACGCCAAAGCTGCCCTCATCCTCTGGTACCTGGTAGTTCCAAACTTCAGAAGTCTGATTATTGATGAACTGTGCTTCCTGAAGTTTGCCCTTGCCACGCACGCATTGGATTTCAGTGTTGAACCGCACCTCTATGCCATCATGTGCAAGGACGCGATCAGCAATAGTTTTAGAACAGGTGAACTCGGGTTCACGCGCAATGATGGTGACTTGTTTTGCAAAGCGTGTTAAAAATAAGGCTTCTTCGGCAGCAGCAAAACCAGCCCCAATGACAAAGATTTGCTTGCCGGCAAAGAACTCGCCGTCGCAAGTAGCACAATAGCCAATCCCACGGCCAGCAAATTCCTGCTCCCCTTCGAAACCTAGTTTGCGGGGACGTGCGCCGGTTGCAATGATGACGCCCAGTGCTTGGATTTTTTCACGATTTTCACCATGGACAGCGATCAGTTCCTTGATGTCGCTAGAAAAGTCGACATCGGTGACATCGCCTGTCTTGAACTCGACCCCAAAAGACAGCGCCTGGCGCTTCATCTCTTCAGTCAACGCTTGGCCGCTGGTGTTAAACACACCAGGATAGTTACGCACTTCAGAGGTTATTTTGACCTGACCGCCGATTTCAGATTTTTCTAAAACAAGGGTTTTTAGCTTTGCACGACCTGCGTAGATTGCAGCGCTGAGCCCAGCAGGCCCAGCACCAACAATCACTAGATCATACAGGGGGACTGTATGTTTCATCATCACGCCTTAAGCTCGCAAGAACCTAGCAAGCCAGCTTAGAGCTTGCCAACAAGGTCAAGGCTAGGGGTCAGGGTCTCGTCACCTGGTTGCCACTTTGCAGGGCAGACCTGGTCACCGTGCTTAGCCACAAACTGTGCAGCTTGCACCTTGCGCAAAAGTTCTGCACTGTCGCGCCCAATGTTGTTTGCGTTGACCTCTGACGACACAATCTCGCCCTCTGGGTTGATGATAAAGGTGCCGCGCAAGGTTAGTCCCTCATCTTCAATTAGTACGCCAAAGTCGCGTGAGATAACATGCGTTGGGTCAGCAAGCATGGGGTATTGAACCTTGCCAATAGTCTCTGAGGTGTCATGCCACGCTTTGTGTGTAAAGTGCGTGTCGGTCGAGACTGAATAAATCTCGCAGCCAATGTCTTTAAAAGCTGTATAGTTGTCGGCAAGATCACCTAGTTCGGTGGGGCAGATAAAGGTAAAGTCTGCAGGATAAAAGAAAAAGACCGACCATTGTCCTTTCAGGTCTTCGTTACTAACCTCAACGAATTCCCCATTTTGAAAGGCGGTCGCCTGAAATTCTCCAACTGTTTTTCCAATGAGTGACATAGTGCATTCCCTTCTGTCGTCTAGCTAAGCTATGATTTGATGTGCAATCTAAAACACAAAGTAATAATGATAATCATTATCATTATTACTAACATAGTAACAGACAAAGACACCCTGTCAAGAAATTTTTTAATTTATTTTTTGAATGGGGAAGGAAGAGGAGCTTAGTAAGCAGACTCTTTAACGTCGTCGTTGGCAGTAACTATTGCTACGCCTGAAGAAGTCCCCAGTCGCGTAGCACCTGCATCTATCATAGCGATGGCAGTGGCCTTGTCGCGGATACCTCCTGACGCTTTGATGCCCATAGGATCACCCACGTTTGTCGAGCCACGTGCCTTGCTTGCCATTAGCTTGACAGCGTGAATACTGGCCCCAGTAGTGCCGTTTGCGCTTAGTTCTGCAGCAAGCATGCCGGTAGAGGTTTTGACGAAGTCTGCACCGAACTCCCAAGACAGCTCGCAGCCACGAATGATCTCTTCGTCTGATAGCAGGGCAGTCTCTAAAATCACCTTCAAGATGGCACCATGCTCATGGGCAATATCTGCCAGGTGAGCCATGTCATTGCTTAAGGCTTCTTTGTTGCCTGCTTGCAGGGCCGCAATGTTGATCACCATGTCTAGTTCTTGTGCCCCGTTGGCAAGCGCAAGCTCTGCCTCGACCTGTTTTGACGCAGCAGTTTGTGCCCCCGTAGGAAAACCAATCACCGTACACACTTTGACCTTGCTGTCTTTAAGTAGGTCAGCAGCCAGTTTCACCCAAATAGGATTAACACACACCGCAGCAAAGCCATGCTCAACAGCCTCTGCACACAGCAAGCGAATATCGCCCTCGCTAGCATTAACCGCAAGATTAGTGTGGTCAATATAACTAGCTAAGTTAGGCGTATCATTCATATCAGCGCAAGCTCCTTCATAAAGTCAGGTGTTTAAGAATCGGGGAACCAAATGTTTTGCCGACGCAGGGTCTGGGTACCTGGTGCTACCTCTTGCTTTTGTCGTATAGTTCACCTAGCGCACGCGGCGCCTTGTTTGTCTTCCCAAAGAACACCAGCAGCAGCAAGGTTACTACAAACGGCGCTGCTAGTGCTAAGTCTAGTACCGCTGCGCTGGCGTCAAAGACCGGCAGCAGGTTAAACGCTGCACTGCGCGTAAGCCCAAATATCAAGCATGCCGCAAAGGTCGGCACGATTCTCCAGTTACCAAAAATCAGGGCTGCAATCGACAGGAAGCCAAAGCCCATATAAACAGCGGGGGAGAAGTTTGTTGATATCGAATACGCAAAGGCCATGCCGCCAATCCCAGAGAGGAAACCAGAAATGATGACGGCCCAGAAGCGCACGCGACCAACGTTAACGCCGGCAGCAGCAAGCGCTTGAGGATTGTCTCCAGCAGCACGTACGTGCAGGCCAAACTTCGTCTTATACAGCAGATACCAGAAAAACGTTCCAACAATCAAGATGATAAACATAAAGGGATATACGCGGGTAAAGGCTGCTCCCAAAATAGGAATCTCCATCAGGATTGGAATGTCCCAGCGGGGTAAGGTCTGCAAAGTAAAGCGCTCCGCTGCCTGACCAAAGAAAGTAGCATTAATGGTCGAGGTCAAAAACCCTGTTAAGGCAACCGACAAGATATTTATCACAACACCACTAATGACCTGGTTTGCCATAAAGCGAATACACAACACAGCATGGATGACCGCAAAGAGCGCACCACCCAAAGCGGCAAACAAGAAACTCAAATACATTTGCAGGTGCGGCACCGCGGCAAACAGTTCAGCATGCTCAGCAAAGAGCACTGCAGACGTTGCCACAAACAGGGCACCCGCAAAGGCACCAAAGCCCAGCAATCCCTCTAGCGCCAGATTAACAATGCCGCTGCGCTCTGAATAAATGCCTCCGATGGCAATAATCAAAAGCGGAAAAGCAAAACTGAGGCCGTCGACAAGGATGGCAGCATAGTTTACGTCCCAGATACTCATGCGCCATCACCTCCCTTCGCAGCCACGTCCCCTGCAACAGGGTCAGCGCCACCCTCTGTATCAGCAGCTTTTCGCGCCGCCTCAGCAGCGTCAGCGATTAGGCGCTTTTTGTTCTCCACCCACACGCGCAGATAACCCGCACAGGCAGTAAACAGCAAAATCAGGCCTGTGATAACAGCCGCAATCTCTTGGCGAACACCCACAATCGACGACATATAAGTCGCACCCGTCGTCAGAGTCGTAATCAAAGTCGCGCCCAAAATCGCACCCAGTGGATGAACATTGCCCAGCAGCGCCACTGCAATAGCGTCAAAGCCCAGCGGGGGCAGCAAATTGGGCGCAATCGAGGGCACGTTAGCCATAAAATGCGTCACGCCAGCAAGCCCGCCCATAGCCCCAGAAATCGCCATAGCCAAAATGACTGTGCGACCAATCTTAATGCCCGCATACTCCGCCGCCTTAGGGCTCTTTCCAACTGTCGTCATCTCAAATCCCTGCTTTGTCTTCGTCAAGAAGAACCACAGTAAAAAGGCGCAGAGTAGGGCTAGGAGAAAGCCAACAGGCAGCCGTGCGCTCGCCTCCCCAATCTCGACCGGTTGTGTCAAAAGGCGCGAGTCCGCACTTGCTGCGCGCATGTTTCGCGAAACGGGGTCTTGGTAGTTTAACTTTATGAAGTAGGCAACTACTAGCATGAAAACGTTGTTTAACATGATGGAAGACACAACTTCGTGGATATTAAAGCGATACTTCAAAAAGCCAATCAGGGCACCGGCAAGGGCGCCAACTATTATGGCAATTAGGAAAACTAGGGGACGTGCAACCCAGGCACCTAAATCACTGTAGCCAACGAAAACCGTTGCGACAAAGGCAGCGAGCACCATTTGGCCAGCAATACCAATGTTGAAAAGTCCTGCGCGCAGAGCAACGACTACACCTAAGGCACCAAAGAGCAAAGGCGTCACTGTCGTAGCAAACCCAATAAGGTCAGTCATTTGTGACTGTCCTCCACCGTAGTTAGCTTTAGGCAGCCAGCCTGCACCGGCAAGCAGGGAACGGTAGACCTCAAGGGGGTTGTTTCCCAGCGCCATGAGCAGTACTGCAATCACCAAAAGCGACATGAAAATCGCAAGCAGCGGAACGGTCAAGGACTGCCAGCGTTCATGACCAAAAATCTTGACGATGCCACGCGTTGCCGAATCAAGGGCACCGTTTACTCCGCTGAGGCTTGTGCCGCTCTTTGAAGGACTTTCATGAACAGGAGGCTTAGGCGTCTGCATGCTCATCACCTCCGTCAGTAAGACCCATCATATATTCGCCAACCTTGTGGATTCCCATAGTGTCAGCGGGGGCGACCTTTAACATTTTGCTTGCATACATGACACCAATAGTGTCTGCGAGGTCCATAATCTCATCTAGCTCCAAAGAAATCAGCAAGATTGCTTTGTGTTTGTCGCGCTCTGCTAAAATGCGTTCTCGAATGGCCATGATGGCACCAATGTCGAGTCCGCGCGTAGGCTGTACAAAAATCAGCAGGTCAGCTTCGCTGTCAATTTCGCGACTGACGATGGCTTTTTGCTGGTTGCCACCACTCATGTTTCGCGTTAGCGTCTTTGGCCCATTGGCACAGCGGATATCGAAGCTTTCAATAAGGCCTTCTGCATGCTCGCTAAAGGCATTGGGTTGTAGTAGTGAAGATTTACAGTAAGGTTCTTTGTAGTAGCTGCGCAGCGCTAGGTTTTGGTCTAGCGGGAAGTCAAGTACTAGCCCGACGTCTTGCCGGTCTTCAGGAATATAGGCAATGCCAAATTCTTTGCGCTTGCGTACGCTTTTTTTCGATAGATTGTAGTTCTTTAGAGCAATCTCGCCGCTTTTAATCTTTGTCAGCCCGGCAATCGCGTTAGCAAGTTCTACTTGGCCGCTACCAGATACGCCCGCAATGGCAAAGATTTCACCAGCGCGCACTTCAAAGCTGACATCATCTACGCGGGGAAATCCATTGGCGTCCTCTACGCGCAGGTTTTTTACCTCTAATGCTACGTGCCCAATGTTTTCTGCAGGACGGCGCGCACTAAACTCGATATCGCGCCCCACCATTTTTGCAGCAAGTTCTTTTGGGTTGGTGTCTTTTGTCGCACTAACATCGACTAGTTTGCCGTGCACTAAAATCGCACAGCGGTCACAGACTTGCATGACCTCGTCTAGTTTGTGCGTAATAAAAATAATCGTCTTGCCTTGGTCACGCAGATTTTTAATAATCTGTAGCAGGCTGTCGATTTCTTGTGGTGTCAGCATTGCTGTAGGTTCATCGAAAATCAGCAGCTCTGAATCTCGGTAGAGCATCTTCAATATCTCGACGCGCTGCTGGGTTGACACTCCCAAATCTTGAATGACTGCACGCGGGTCAACTTCTAGTCCGTAGTCTTTAGACAGCTGGGCAATCTTTGTCTCTGCGGTCCTTGTGTCCACATAGGGAAACAGTCCCAAAGCACGTTTTTTGGGCTCATCTCCTAATATGATGTTTTGTGCGACTGTGTAATTGCTGATGAGCTTGAAGTGCTGGTGAACCATGCCAATGTCTAGGTTTACTGCCTCATTGGGGTCGTTAATCTCAACTGTTTCGCCGCGCATGTAAATCTGACCCTCATCAGGCTGATAGAGCCCAAAAATCATCGATGCCAAGGTTGATTTGCCTGCGCCATTCTCACCCAATAGGGCATAGATTTCGCCTTTTTTGATGTCAAGGCTCACATTGTCGACGGCAGTAATGCCAGGAAAGCGCTTTGTAAGATTTCGTACTTCTAACAGAATTTCAGATTTTGCCACTGCTGACTTCCCCTTTTCAGCTACACTCTATGCTGCGCCCTTAATCGATTAAGCTAATACTATGAAAAATGAATAAAGGCGGCACCCCAATTAAGGAATGCCGCCTTCATTTTAGCACTTAATCAAGTCCTTATTTATGAAGTCCTTGCACTAAATACGTGCGCAAAACGTTGCGCGAACTTAGCTAACAGCCCAACTAAAAGCCTAACTAATGGCCTATAGTCCTGGGAAGTCATCTACGCTGTCCTCGCTGAAGTTTCCAGGAGGAACAATGGTGCCTTCGTTCATTGCAGCAAGTGCTGCTTCAAGTGCTGTAATGGTCTCTGCACTTAGTTGTTGACGTCCGTCAGCAGTTACGATTCCGGTTGCGTCATCTGCAGCAGTCAAAACGCTGTTTCCGCCAGCAAAGGTACCGGCAACGATTGCGTCAAGTTGCTTTTGAACTTGCAGATCCATAACCTTTAGCGCTGAAGTCAGAACTACGTTGCGATCACCATCTGTACCATCATCAAACTGGTCAACATCACAACCGATAACAAATACGCCATCAGCTTCTTTAGCAGCGGTGAATACGCCGTTGCCAGAACCACCAGCAGCAACAAAGATAACGTCTGCGCCTTCTGCAATCAGAGCATCACCAATCTGCTTGCCAGTAGCCTCATCATTAAAGGTGCCTACGTAGTTACCACCAACATTGATGTCACGTACGTCGGTGCCAGCAAAGGCACTTAGGTTAACCAGTTCTGCGTTTGCGTCAAGGTTAGCGTTTGCATAGTTTACGCCCGCCTCAAAGCCAAATTGGTAGTTAACTACCGGAGGAATGGCGCCGCCACCAACAAAGGCAACGTTGCCGCTCTCGGTAGAAAGAGCAGCTGCAATACCTGCAAGGAAGCCACTCTCTTGCTCTGCAAAGCGCATCGCATATACATTGTCTAGCGTTACTTCGTCACCAGCTTCATCAACTGGGAAAGTGTCTACCAAAATGAAGTAAGTCTCTGGGTTGGCTTCAGCAACAGGAGTGATTCCTGCAAACTGGAATCCAGGCAGAACAATGATGTCGTAGTTAGCAACGATTTGCTCGACTGCTGAAACGGCATTGTCCATCTCTGGTTCGCGAACAGTGTTAACGGTGGCATTTCCACCAGCTTCGATAAAGGCAAGCACGCCTTCATAGTTGTTCTGGTTAAATGATCCATCATCTACACCAGAGGGGCTTGTGACGACTACAATGCGCAGCGCGTCCTCACCTGTTACTGCATCATCTGCAATTGTTTCGACGTTTTGAGCATCTTGATCGATTTCTTGCCCGGCGTCGGCTCCACCGCAGGCAACTAGTCCCAGAGTTAGGACCAGTGCAAATGCAATAAGCAGCACTTTCTTCCAGTTCATACAAGTCCTCCTTCGCATAAAATGCGTTATCGGGTTAGCGCCAGACCTTCCCCAGCGCTTGGTTCCGTTTCTGATTGTAACGTAATGTCAACGTCGGGGCGCAGAAGCTCATGCGTGTCTTAACAGAATCTCCACATAAAAATTAGCGGAGAAACCCGTCTCGAAGCACTATATGTAGTGGTTGGTACGTAAGTGATGTCTATATGCTGCTAGGTGACTAGTTGAGCGTCGGCCACCAGGAATTAGCCTTAGACTCGCGCTCGATACTCGTGCTGGGCCCGTGTCCTGGGTAAACTTTTGTCTCTGGGCTAAGCTCTGTAGCAAGGCGTTCGATAGAGTGCTCCATGGCTTCTGGGTCGCCACTTAAGAGGTCTGTGCGACCAACATCGCGCGCAAAGAGGGTGTCGCCACTAAAGTAATGGTGCTCACTGCCATCGGGCGGGCCGATAAGGTAGCCAACGCTGCCCTGGGTGTGTCCGGGAGTGTGAAAGACTTCCACTTTTAGTCCTGCGAGGTCGAATATGTCGCCGTCACGGACTTTGAAATCAACATTGGGGACATCGACTTTGACACCATAGCGCTCTGCAATGTCGCGCATTAGGCTGGGACAGGTGTCTAGCTCTGCCTGTGACATATAAAGAAAGGAACTGGTTTCATCGGCGACCTCATCAGCAGCGCCGACATGGTCGAAGTGTCCGTGAGTGAGCATCACGGCTGCAACGGGGCGGTCTGCGACCTTCTCCACAATTGCATCGGGTTCTGCTCCGGGATCGATGATGATGAGCTCGCCGGTGGGACCCTCAATCATCCAGACATTTGTTTTGAGTTCGCCTACTATTGCGCGGTCGATAATCATTGTATGCTCCTTACTTGTGCGGTTAGTTATTGTTGTCGGTGTTTTGCCAGGGGGTGTAGGGCTCTTCTGGCAGAGGTTCGGGTGCGGGCTCTAGGTCTTTTAGTGATTGTGTTTTGTTAATTAGGAGGAACATGCAAAACAGGAATAGTGCCCCGCCGCCTACAAGCATCGCATAGAAGGCCGTGGGATTGTTGACTCCGCTCCAGACGAGGGCGAAACTTGCGCCGTTTATGCCCATGTGCGCGGTAATCGCGGGATAGACGCTGCGGGCGCGCAGGGCAATCCAGGTAAGCAGCAGACCTAGTGTGGCTGCCATAAGTGCCCAAGCTGCTGTGCCATGCAATATGCCAAAGAGCAGGGAGGAGAAAAGCACGGAGGGCAGTAGGGTGAAGCTGCGGCGCAGTTCGTTGAGGATAAAGCCGCGAAAGAGTATTTCTTCAACGACGGGGACAATGGTAGACCCTACGATGGCAGTCAGTATTGACCCGAATAAGAGTTGCTGGGCTAGGCTGGTTTCGTAGTCTTGTAAGAACTCGAGGCCGGGTATGTTGAAGAGGGCATTAAGTGCTAGGCTAAAGCTGGCCCCTAGTATGAGGGCAATGATTACTACGCTGGGTTTGACGGGGTTTAGGCTGGCGAATGCTTTTGCGTTGAAGCCGCGTTTGCGGATAATCAGCCAGCACAAAATGACGGTGATTATGCCAGAGATGAGCATGGCCCAGGGCAGGGTGGTCGCAAGAACCCCTGCGACAAGGTCTTCAACGAGGACTGAGACTGCTGCAGAATCATCGGGGTTAAGCTCGCCGGTGTTGATGGCAAGGAAAACCTGCTGGAAGGCAGTACCTGCGACAAAGATGAGCAAGACGGTAGCCTGTATGATAAAAAAGATTAGCGCGTAGAGCAGTGTCCAGCAGACGGCTGCTAGGGCGCTTGGTTTTTTTGGTTCAACTTGCCGCGGCTGTAATGGCTGTGAATAGGGGTAGTCGTTTGGGTTGTTGTCTTGCATGGGATTGCTCCTTTTATAGTGTGTGCGCTTGGGTTGATGCGTACGGTTCTTTGTTTGCAGCGGGCGGGTTTTTCTCCGCATAGGGTTCTTAAAAGGTAACAACAATATACACTATTGAGTGTGTCATATATGTGTGTATTTCAGTATCATATAATAGTATATTTTTCGCATAAAACAAGGTATGCGATAAATTTTTCACGAGTCGGAGGGTAAAAACTTGTGATGATTCTGTGTTGCATTTAACAAAGATGTAACCAAAAACACGCCAATAGGATAAGGTACTTAGTTAACGAAACGACCTTGTTGGGCGTTTGTGAGGCTATGTCATGGCTTCTTTTCAGATGTCCAACACGTGCTTGCAAAGGAAGCAGGTGCGTTAGAGACGAAATGGAAAGGAGATAGTGTGCGCAAAAGTAGATTTTTAGTACTTGCTTTGGCTCTTGCCATGGTTTTTGCACTCGCTCTGACTGGCTGCAACGGTGAAACAGCAGACCCAGCTGGCGACGATGCTACGACCGCCGCGACTGATGAAAGATCAGGCGGAATCTTTAGCATGTACATAAATGAGCCACAGTTTATCGATCCCTACAATGCAGGTGAGAGTGAGGGGCTACACGTAGTACATGCTACTTTCGTACCTCTCATTTATCCAAATCACCAAGACCCAACAGTGATTGAGCCAGGTGCGGCGCTGTCATGGGACATCAATGATGACTCGACAGTGTTTACCTTTAACCTGGACCCAGAGGGCATGTTTGCTGATGGTACGCCCGTAACAGCAGATGACTTTGTCTTTGCGTTTAGCCGCATCGCCTACACTGGAACTCTCAACACCATGACTAACGAGGTAAGCCCTTCAACAATCGCTACGCAACTTAGTGCTGTAAAGGGCTTTGAAGCTGCACAGGCTGGAGACACTGATGTCCTAGAAGGTGTAGTAGCACTAGATGACCACACTCTAGAAATTACTCTTGAGAACTCATTTGGTGACTTCATCCAAAACATGATGCACGCCGCAATGGTTCCTGTGCCTCGTGACCTTGTAGAAAACGGTGTACCTTTTGATGGCGGAACAGTGGCCTTTGGTGAAATGCCAGTTGGTAACGGTCCATTCATGCTTTCAGAGCCATGGGCACCAGGTCAGTTCATTAGAACTGAGCGCAACCCTTACTTTAGTGGTGACCCAGCATACGTAGATGGTATTGAATTCCGTATCTTTACTGATATCGATGCTGCTTTCGTAGACTGGCAGGCAGGTAACCTAGATCTTGCACAAATCAGCTCTGGTCAACTACAAATCATGGAAGACCAGTTCGGTGTTGCTGGAAACGATGGTTACACCGCTAACCCAGGTGCACAGGTAATCAATGGTGCACAGGCTGGCATCTACAAGATTCTCTTCAACACAGAAGCAGCTCCTTTTGATAACCCAGAGATCCGCCGTGCAGTAACGCTGGCAGTAGATCGTGAAGCTATCAATGATGTTGTGTGGGAGAGCAGCTACCAGGTTGCAACTGACGTACTGCCTCCAGGTATTCCTGGATACCAAGAGGGTGCATGGGAAGATTCACGCTTTGATCCTGATGCAGCAAGAGAAATTCTAGCGGCTGCAGGATATGAAAACGGAGAAGGAATCGAGCCAATCGTTCTTTCAACAAACTCAGGCGCTGGTCATGAGCCAGTCATGGAAATTATCCAGGCAAACCTGAGAGACATTGGTATTGAAGCTACTTTGGACGGCATGGAGTGGGCAACCTACCTCGATGCTCTTCTTGATGGTAACTACCAAATTGGTCGTCTAGGCTGGATGGCAAGCTATCCTTCAACTGACTACTTCCTCTATGAGCTTTTCTACACAGGTGTAGACAACAACTTCTCAAGGTTTAGTAACCCAGAGGTTGACAGAATGCTTATGGAAGCTCGCACCATTGGTGACCCAGATGAGCGTGCAGATATGTATCGTGAAATCAATCACCTAATTCAGGCAGAGAATCCAATCATTCCAGTTGCGTTCTACGCACACCGCATGATTGCTTCAGATCGCATGAATGATCTAACAATCAGCTCGCTAAACAACGTAGACTTTAGACGTCTATGGATTAGTGAGGACGCTCGCTAGAGAATTGCTGCTATTAGTTACTTTCTAGTAGTAAAATGGAAGAGGACATTCAGTATATACACTGGAGGTCCTCTTCTACTCATTTTTGGAAGAAGTGAGTAGGCAGAGCAGTAATAGGATTAGTGAGAATCGAGACAGTTAATGTTTAAGAAAATCGGCGAGCTCTTCACCCGATTGGTTTCTTGGATATATCAAATTCCAATACTCGGAGTAGTAGTAAAGAGTCTTGTGAAAGTGATAAAGGGCTTTGTAAGAGTTATAACTTGGCCCTTTAAGATTCCGATGTTTAGGTATGTTGTAAAGCGTATCTTTCAGTTTATCCCTGTATTCTTTGGGGTAACTATTATTCTTTTTCTAATTTCATATCATCTGCCTGGAGTAGACCCTATACAGATGCGCTTTGGAGAGCGTGCTGTTCCCGCAGAAGTGCGTGCTGCATTTGAAGAAGCTCATGGTCTTAATGAGCCCTGGCACATTCAATATCAAATGTACCTAGAAAGAATGTTTAACGGAAATCTGGGCAGTTCATTTATAACGGGACGTGCCGTTCTTGATATGTTGGTAGAGCGCTTTCCCTATACTTTCCGCCTAGCACTTGTTGCGGTAGGCTTGCAGGCCATTTTAGGCATTGGTGCAGGCATAGTTTCTGCGGTAAAGAGGCGAACTTTCTGGGATGTCCTCGTTACTATGTCAACCTCGATTGCCGTATCGCTGCCTGTTTTTTGGCTAGGTCTCATATTACAGCTTGTCTTTGGCATATGGATGCAGGATATTACGGGGGGTACCTTCTTCTTGCCCGTTACAGGGGCCAGCGGCCCCTTACCAACCTGGATGTATTATGTTTTACCTGGCATTACTCTAGCTGTTGTGTCGATGGCCTATACGGCACGCATTATGCGTAGTCAGCTGCTAGAGATTGGAAGCGCAGATTATGTGCGCACGGCAAAGGCAAAGGGTTGCTCCCCTGCACGAATTTTGTGGGGACACAAGATGAAAAATGCTCTAATTCCTGTAGTAACTTCGATGGGTGTTGATTTTGGTGTTATGTTGTCAGGAGCAATCATCACGGAAACAGTCTTTAATTGGCCGGGCATTGGCTTTATGATGGCTTCTGCTATTCAACAGCGTGACTTCCAGGTAATTATTGGCGCGACAACCGTTATCTTGCTTCTTGTTTTAACTATCAGTCTTATTGTTGACATTTTATATGGCTTCTTAGACCCACGAATTAGGGTTGCAGGGGGTGAGGAGTAATGTCAGAACTCAAATCGACAGACGTGCAAGAAGCTGCACAGGAATTTGATAAGTCAGACCTTGCTCAAACTTTTGACCGCCTGCAGACTAAGGGAGGCAGAGCACTCTCGGAATTTTCCGAAGAGCCTTTTGCTGGGGACACAGATTCTGCTGGCGAGCATGAAGCACGCACTTTATGGGGAGATGCGCTACGTCGCTTGAGTAAAAATTACCTTGCGATGGCAGCTCTTGTTTGGATTCTGATTGTGATAACGGCTACCATTACGGCAGATTTGTGGGTGCCGCAAAACTTTGGTGACCCAACCTTTATTGATACGGCGACAGCAGCCCAGCGAAGCCTGCAACCTCCCAGTGCAGAACATCCCTTCGGAACTGATAATATGGGGCGTGACTTGTTTGGGCGCGTTATTTATGGCGCACGCGTATCACTGACGGTAGGCTTTGTGGCAACAGCGCTTGCCTTTGCGGCAGGCATTACTGTAGGTGCTATCGCGGGCTATGCTGGCAGGTGGGTAGACTCGCTGCTTATGCGCCTTACTGACATTGTCCTGTCGTTTCCGTATTTGCTGATGGTGATTTTGGTTATGGCAGTGTTACCGCCCAATGTGCGCGGAGCTTGGCCGGTTGCTCTGGCAATCGCAGCCTTTAGTTGGGGGGCATTTGCCCGCCTATTCCGCTCAAGCGTGTTGAGTGCGAAAGAGAATGATTATGTTATGGCTGCCCGCGCTTTAGGCGCATCAACGGGGCGCATTATCTTTAGACATATTTTGCCCAATGCAATTGCTCCAGCTTTGGTAATTGCAACCATGACCGTTGGTGGCGTTATTTTGACCGAATCAGCGCTGTCGTTTCTGGGCCTGGGAATACAGCCACCTGATATTAGCTGGGGTCGCATGATTGAAGATGGACGCAGATTCTTAGCAGTCCAGCCACAGCTAGTACTGTACCCAGGTTTTGCGATTTTAACGACTGTGTTGTCGTTTATGTTGCTGGGTGACGGTGTACGTGACGCTCTTGACACAAAGTCAAAGGATTAAATTGATGGCACTAGGTAAACGTAAGAAGAAGGCGACTGGTGAGGGCTGGGACTTGGATGACACGACTCCGTATACGGATGGTCCTCTCCTTGAAGTCAAAGACCTCAAGATGTACTTCCATACCCGCGATGGTGTGGTAAAGGCAGTCAATGGTGTTAGCTACCAGCTAGAAGCAGGAAAGACCCTTGGTATTGTGGGGGAGAGCGGTAGTGGCAAAAGTGTTACCGCGATGACCCTCATGGGACTCATTAATATGCCGCCTGGAAAAATTGAGGGCGGAGACGCCTTTTATCGTGGCAAGTCTTTGCTCACTACTCCCGAAAAGGAGATGCGTGAGATTCGCGGTAATAAAATCGCGATGATTTTCCAAGACCCCATGACCTCACTCAATCCCGTTTATCGCGTTGGCCACCAACTGGCAGAGCCCCTGCGCATTCACAAGGGCATGAAGAAAAAAGAAGCCTGGAAGCGCGCCGAAGAACTGTTGCACATGGTGGGTATCCCGAATCCAGAGGTGCGCGTTAAAGAGTATCCACATCAGTTTAGCGGCGGTATGCGCCAGCGCGTTATGATTGCGATGGCTCTTGCCTGTGACCCTGATGTATTGATTGCCGATGAGCCGACGACGGCACTTGATGTGACCATCCAGGCACAGATTATTCAGCTAATGGAAGAAATGCAGAAGAAGTCAAACTCCGCCATTATTATGATTACTCATGACCTGGGTGTCGTTGCAGATATGGTTGATGATGTGCTGGTAATGTATGCAGGGCGTCCCGTCGAGTACGGTAGTGTTGATGACGTGTTTTACAATCCCTCGCATCCTTATACTTGGGGACTTATGGGTTCACTGCCACGTGCTCAGGGTGAGGCTACGGAGAAGGGCGAGCTTCTACCTATTGAAGGTATGCCACCTAGCCTTATTGATTTGCCTAGTGGCTGCTCTTTCCATCCACGTTGCCCTTATGCGCGCGAACTGTGCGCAAAGGAGGAGCCTCCTGCTGTTGATGTTCCTAGCAAGTCAGGCAGGAAACACATTGCGTCTTGTCATTTTGCGGCAGAGCCGGGCTTTACCAAAGAGCTGATGGAACAAGCAGTGCTAGAAGGAGGTGCATCATGAGTACCCCCCTTCTTGAGGTAAGAGATCTAAAGAAGCACTTTAAGGTGCGCTCGGAACGCGATGGCAAGAAGGTCGTAAAGGCTGTCGACGGTGTATCGCTGAGTATTGAAGCAGGAAAGACCTTGGGTCTTGTGGGTGAAAGTGGTTGCGGTAAGTCGACTACGGGTAAAACCATTATGCGTCTGACAGAACCCACTGAAGGCGAAATCATCTATGACGGAAAAGATGTCCGCAAGATGAACAGCAAGCAGCTAAAGGCTTTCCGCCGTGAAGTCCAGTTTATTTTTCAGGACCCTTATGCCTCGCTTAACCCGCGCTTTACGGTGGGCGAGATTGTGGGAGAACCTCTACTTATTCATAAGATGGGCAAGAAGAAAGAACGTATCAAGCGGGTAAAAGAATTGCTTGATACCGTAGGCTTGAACCCAGAACACATCAACCGCTATGCTCATGAGTTTAGTGGCGGACAGCGCCAGCGCATTGGAATTGCGCGTGCCCTTGCCCTAAGCCCGCGCCTAATTATTTGTGATGAGCCAGTATCAGCACTGGATGTATCAATTCAGGCACAGGTGCTTAATCTGCTTGAGAAGTTGCGCAATGAATTGGGTATTGCCTACCTGTTTATTGCCCATGACTTGTCTGTTGTTCAGCATATCTCTGATGATGTAGCAGTTATGTATTTAGGACGCATTGTGGAGCGCAGTGATTGGCGCAGCCTCTACGATACTCCGCACCACCCCTATACTCAATGCTTGTTATCAGCAGTTCCCGTTCCTGACCCAGAGCTGCAGCGTGGCCGCGACCGTATCTTGCTAGCAGGCGACCCACCATCGCCCATTGATCCACCATCAGGGTGCAATTTTCATACGCGCTGCCCCTTAGCTCAAAGCAATCCAGAATACCTGGCACGCTGCTCAAGTGAAGTTCCCCCCCTGATTGATGTGGGGACCGAGGGACATACCTGTGCGTGCCATTTTGCAGCACCTTTTCCCATCAGCGAAGAGATAGCTGCAAAGAACAGCGTTGTTAAATAGGCTACGCGAGACGTTTGCATGAAGCCCATTAAGTACCAAGACCAAGGCCCCGCTGTTGAAGATATTCAGCGACGTCTTCGTGTCTTAGGTTACGCGATTGATGGTGAGGAAAGAACAGGGTCGGTCTTTTTAGACAAGACACTTGCTGCTGTCAATACTTTCCAGTCAGCAAAAGGCATTGAGCCTACGGGAACGGTAGGCCCGCGCACCTGGTCAAGCCTGGTTGACAGTACTTTTGATTTGGGTGATCGCATGCTTTATCTGCGCATGCCCTACTTCCACGGTGCTGACGTTACCACCTTGCAACACGCCCTAAACTCGCTGGGCTTTGCAACGGGTGGCGCTGACGGCATATTTGGAGCAACCACAGAACGCGCAGTTACCGAGTTCCAGCAAAACTATGACATTAATCCTGATGGTCTAGTTGGCAACGTGACTTTAAAGGCATTGTTTGACTTGCAACATATCTGGGGCGGTAAAGAGGGTAGGGCACATTCTTCTGTGGAGGGTGCTGTACCGTCTCAGTACAATGCCCTGCGTGACTTTTACTTTGACTTTCACACAGAAGGCACTGACTGCGACCCAGCCGTGCAGGCGGCCCTGCGCCGCTTAGTGCGCTATGCCAATAATCTGGAGGATGCAGCGCGCGCTGACCTAGCAAAGGGCGCTGCCGTAGTGCCCCAGACTACGGTGCTGGTGCGCATAAAAGAAGCCCCCCCTGGAATCTGTAAAGATGTGGTGCCGGGCACAGGGGTAGGCTCAGGTGTAGAAAAAATAGTGCACCATGACCTGTCTGGAAATACCGCACACGCTATTGTGTATTGCAATGACTTCAAGTCCTTCTCCGCAGGAATAAGTGACCTTTCGGTTGCCCTGCAGGGCTTAAAGGGGGACGCGGGACTAGGGTCTGGACAGGTTCCCAGCTTCGAGTTGAGTATTGCCGTGCCGCTTGATTTGGTGGAGGCCGGCGCGCAGACGTCTTTGCCGGTGGGGCTGCAGTTGATGGCCTCTCGGATGCTTGATGCGTTGTGCGTTGCGGCTTTGGGCGAGGGTTTAGTATAATAGACAGACTGTAAAAGGTATTTGTCTGCGCTTACGCAGTCTTGATAAGGAGTTTTTGGAATGTCGCTATATGGTGCTGCTGCAAGAAAAGCTCTTGCTGTGGCCTTGAGCACGCTCATTTTAAGTACTGCGGTGTTGCCAGCTTTTGACTGGCTGTTTTATACGAACACCTCGGCGCTGCTTCGTCCTGCGATTGCAGGTGCTAATCCTACCCTAGAAAATCGTCGTGCGCAGGTGCGCCAGGTTGCGGCTGAAGTTGAGGAACTTGACCGCAGGTTGGCGATTGCCGGCGATGATTATAATGAGGCACGCGAGGCCTATGAGGCTTCAGTTGGTCGCCGTGAAGAAGCTGATGCTCGCCTGAAGGAGACGACTGCGCGCCTAGAGATGGTTCAGTTGCACCTCAATACGCGTGCGACAGAGGTTTACCGTTCTAATACCGCAGGTGCTGGCATTCTGGAAGTGGTGCTGGGTGCGACTTCGTTTGAGGAGTTTGCGGGACTGTGGACCTTGCTTGAGGACCTGAACCGCAGTGATGCTGCAAGTTCTGCGCAGTTGCAGGAATTGCAGGCAGAAATCGAGGAACTGCGTCAGCAGCTAGTTGATGAAGAGGCAGAGGCGAAGTCCCAGCAAGAACGCATGGCCGATGCCCGCAGACGTGCCGAGACTGAACTTGCTAACCGCCAGCAGCGCCTGCGCGGCCTCGAAGCAGAGGTTCGCGAACTGCAGCGTCAACAGGAAG
>Ga0209755_10002544_pt1 | contig 24907 bp, 23 predicted proteins | sample TergutCo191P1_FD_187301 | JGI IMG/M metagenome (GOLD analysis project Ga0209755, IMG submission 187301) | Cornitermes sp. P1 segment gut microbial communities from Petit-Saut dam, French Guiana - Co191P1 (SPAdes) (version 2) | ecosystem: Host-associated > Arthropoda: Insects > Digestive system...
TGCAAGTGATTACATGCTCCCGCCGGTGCCGCAAGGGGCCTCTTTTCCCCCGTATACGGTATCACGACAGCACAATGCACCGACAAAACATAATCCCATCGTCTTTTAAAGTCACAATCAAAGATAAACCCGTATTTTCCATTATTTCGGGAGTAGAGCCATTTTATTCCCTGGCCTGATGGGGAATAAATGGGGGCGTTCATCCCAAAACCGCGGGGGCCAGATGCGGTTATGGGCATAAACGTCGCCTAAATCATCAAAATTGTGCCCCCGCCGTTCCATATATTATATTATGATTATGAAAAACGTTTCCGATTATATCGCGTTGGCCCTGGATAACTCCGGCGACCTCAACGCCCTCAGGGCGCTTATCGGCAAGACCGCCGGCAGCGTGGGGGTCTACAAGCTCGGTTTGGAGCAGTTCACCCGCTTCGGCCCCGGTGTCCTCGACATCGTCCGCGATACGGGGCGCAAGGTCTTCCTCGACCTCAAGTTCCACGACATCCCCAACACTGTCGCCAAAGCGGTGGAGGCGGCATGCGCCCTTGGGGTAGATTACATGACAATCCACACACAGGGCGGTACGGAGATGATGCGGGCGGCGGCGGAGGCGGCGTCCAAGGCGGACCGCCGGCCCAAAATCCTGGGCGTAACGTTGCTTACAAGCATCGACCAGACTATGCTTAATGAGGACCTGTCCGTACAGATGAAGACTGCGGAGTACGTCCTGCACCTCGCTAAGAAGGCCGTGGGGGCGGGGCTCGGCGGGCTTGTCTGCTCGGCGGCGGATTTGGAGATGGTGGCGCCGGCGGTCCCGGACGATTTTGAGATCGTCACGCCGGGGATACGCCCCGCGGGGGCCGACGTAAACGACCAGAAGCGGGTCGCCACCCCGTCGTGGGCGATCAAAAACGGCGCGGGGCTCCTCGTCATCGGCCGGCCGATAACGGGTGCCAATGATCCCGGAAAAGCCGCCGCGGATATCGTAAACGAGATTGCCGGTATCCTCAAATAAAAAAGGTGCGGTGCGGAATGGCAAACATATTAGTCACCGGCGCGGACGGATTTATCGGCCAGCATCTGGTACGCAGGCTTGTCGACGGCGGGCATGCCGTCCGCACATTGTCCCGCGGCGATTCCGAACTGTACTTTTTCAGCTACGGCGAGGTAGACCGCCGTACAGCCGATATCGGCAAGCGGGAACAGCTCTCCGCCGTGATGGATGGGATAGACACCGTGTACCACCTTGCCGCAATCGCGAGGAACGACTTGCGGAAGACGTGGGATAATTATAACGCCGTGAATATTCAGGGGACGGCCAACCTGCTTGAGGAGGCGAAGGCGGCGGGGGTTAAAAAATTCGTGTTCATCAGCACCGTCGAGGCGGCGGGGTTCGGGGACGGGAAGCGCCCCCGAACCGAAACAGACCCGCCCAACCCAATCAACAATTACGGCAAGAGCAAATTGCTGGCCGAGCAGCAGGTGTTATCCGGCGAGTGGCCTATGAAATGCACGGTTCTGAGATTGCCGATGATATACGGCCCCGGCACGTTCCTCATCGTCCCCAAGCTATTCGGGGTGGTACGCAGGGGGGTTTATCCGTTAATAGGCAGCGGCAAGACGAAGATGGAGTTCTGCTTTGTAGATAACGCCGTGGGCGGGATCATTCTGGCCGGCGAAAAGGATGAATCCTCCGGCGAACTTTTTTATATTTCAGACGAACGCTCTTATTCTATTAAGGAAGTGGTATCGAACATCGCCAAAAGCATGGACAAAAAGGTCCTCTTCATCCGTATACCCGTTTTCGCGGCAAACCTTTTGGGGCTGTGCTGGGAAATAGCGGCGAAGATACTCCCGTTCCCGCCGGTTATCTCCAAATACTCCCGCAAACCGTTCTTCTCCAGAGAGACGGTGTTCTGGACGACCAAAGACGTAAACATCGTCTCTACCGGCAAGATAAGAGAAAAACTCGGCTACTCCCCCGCCGTCAACATAGAAAACGGTACGCGGAAGACGGCGGAGTGGCTCAACGAAAAATTGTTTGCGGCGAAAGATAAACGATGAATATCCGTATCAATAAAAAAACATTTCCCGCGGCGGATATTATATGAACATCGGCATCAACGCCTCCGCACTAAGCGCGCAGATGGGCGGCGCGTCGCTTTATATCCTGAAAATCATCAACGCGCTGGCGCAGGTTGACCACGAAAACAGCTATTTTATCTTCACAACCGCCGCCGGGAAAGCGCACTTTTCTAACCTGCCGCAAACATTCAGCACCATTCCCTGCGCGCCGTCAAAAACCATAACCCGTTTATTGTGGGAGCAGACGGTTCTGCCCCTGGCAGTATGCAAAAAATACAAGATCCGCGTGCTGTTCTCCCCAAACTACACGGCGCCGCTGTTCCATCCGGGGGTGCGTTCCGCCGTAACCATTCACGACCTGAGCTTCTTTCCGATGGCGGAGTATTATCCGCGCTCGCGCCGGATCTTCAGGCATATCATCCGCCTTTCCGTAAAACATTCCGACAGGGTAATATCCGTATCTCACTTTACGAAGGACGATATCCTGAAGTATGTGGGGGCGTACGAGAAGAAGATCCGCGTCATACACGTGGCGGCGGATACGCGGTTTTTGAACGAGCCGCCGGAGGACGATTTGCGGCAGCTTAGGCAAAAGTACAAAATCAACAACGGCTACGTTCTCTTCATCGGCTTCATGGAACCGAGGAAAAACCTTGAACGGCTGCTATGCGCATTCGCGGCTATCAAGGATAAAATCGCGCATGATCTGGTGATTGTGGGCGGGCATGGGTGGTGGTACGAGCAAACTTACCGGCGGGTGGAGGAACTCGGCATTTCGGGCAGGGTAGTCTTTACCGGTTACGCGGAGGATTCGGAAATCCCGCTCTTTTACAGGGGCGCCGCGCTCTTTGCGTTTACAAGCTTATACGAGGGGTTCGGCGCGGCAGCGCTTGAATCAGTTTTTTCCGATACCCCGGTATTAGCGTCGGACAACTCCGCTTTACCGGAGGTACTGGGGACGGCGGCGGCTTATGTTGACCCGTTCAATACCGATGAGATCGCGGAAAAGATGCTGCATCTGCTGACATCTGAAAGCGCGCTGGCCGAGCTCAAAAAAAATTGCGCGGATGTCAAGGTAAAATACTCATGGCAGAAAACAGCAAGAGAGACGCTGGATGTGTTTAATGAGTACAGGGAATCACCATCAACAAAAAGACCGCATGAACGGGCCGGATCGAATGAATAATCATCCATCATATAAACCGCTGCCGGCGCATTTTCCGCTGCTTACGCTTTGCCTGTTTTTGATAACATTATCAATACCGGTAAGCGCAGATACGGATTTCGACCCCATGATGCCCCCATACGAACAGGCCGACAAGTTCGCGCGGCGCGTCGGCGCGCGGTACGGGGTCTGGCCGGATGGAATTTACAGGCAGCCGGCGGGAAGCGGGAAGTTTTTGTGTTATTTAGACTCGCTCTCCAAACTGCCGCTTACCCAACAGGAACGCTATACCCTTGAGGGCCTGCGGAGGCGGCTGTCGTTTGACAGCGGGCTATACAAATTCGGCGGAGCAAACGATGGGTACGGATTGGCGCTTAATTTGGATTTAACGTGCGAGACATGGTCGTGGGCGGGCGGAGAAACTGATTTGCGGGCCGGAGGGCGCGGGATCATCGGGCCGCTGCTTAGGGGGCATATCGGCAAACTGTCGTTCTACTCTTCCCTGAATCTGTGGACCGAGTACGTCTACGACTCGCTCTTTTACCAAACCGACTACCAGCCCTACAACGGCGTACCGTTCGCGGTTTCGGGGCGGGAAAACAGGGGGGAGTCCGGCGGCAATATGCGGATGGCCAACCTGCCCAGATGCGGGCTGAGCTACGACGCGGGGCGTATCAATTTACAGGCGGGAATAGACTACCTGCGCCTGGGCCCCGCCGTACACTACCCGCTTACGCTCTCGGGTGATAACGCGCCTCCCGTAACCTACGCCCGCGCGATATTAGACCTGACGCACGTGGAGTACTACCACATCGCCGGCATCCTCCGTTCTCAAAAAGATAAGAACAAATACATTTATGCCAACGGCTTTAACGGTTCGCTCTTTAATGGAATTTTGGACTGGGGAGTAAACGAAGTGATGATCGGCGGCAGCACCACAAACCAGTTCGACAACGTACCGGGAAACCAGACGCGCCCTGAGTACATCGGCGAGGAGCAGGGGTGGGAGTGGGCGTTCTTCATTCCATTTGTGCCAATGGCCTTTGTGGAATACTACACCGGAGACAAGAGCAACGCCGCGCTCTCGTTTAGCCTTAACCTCAACTGGCCTGACAATTTCCGTTTCTACGGCGAATTCTTCATAGACGATATGCTCGCGCCGTGGAGTATTTTCAAAAACGACTGGGGGAACAAGTGGGCGCTGACACTCGGGGCGCAGCACTTCACAAGCATCGCCGGCCGCGACGTGAGCGCCACTCTTGAGTGGAGCAGGGTGGAGCCGTGGGTCTACACCCACTTCTACGGCGGAAGCCACCGCTACGACCACTTCGACAAATCCCTCGGATCGCCCATTGGCCCAAACTCGATGGCGGTAACGGCAAGCGGCGACATCGGCGTTGCAAAAAATATCACGGCTGGAGTCAAACTGACGAGCGTCTCCTCCAACCCGTCGGCCCGCGGCGGAAAGATAACCGACATATTCCAGCCGGACCAAAGCCCAACCGGCCCCGACGACCTTACAAAAACATTCCTGGGCCCGGGGACCGTACACCACCTGCGGCCCGGGATCTACGCCGAATACAACCCGTTCGGGATGATCTGGCTTAAAGGCTCCCTCGACGCCGATGCCGCAAGCGACAGGGGCAGGGTGTACATGGCCGTTGACGGAGGCTTCCGCTTCTGATTCCCGGCCCGCAGTTTTCGCGGCAAAAATTTTGATTTGGGCCCGGATTCTATTATATTCTACTACATGAACATCGGCATAGACATAAAGGCTTTCAAGAACGGGGCGACCGGGATCAGCAAATACATCAGGCGCCTCCTCGACGCGCTGCAGCAGATCGATCCCGTAAACCGCTATTACCTCTTCGAGTGCAGGGAGTCGGATTACGCGCCGGTGAACCCGAATTGGAAAAAAATTACCCAAAACAGCAGGCTGCCCGGCACCGTGTGGATGCAAACCGCCCTCCCAAAACTCATAAAAAAGTACAAAATCGACCTCTTCTGGGCCCCCGAACAGCTATGCCCGGTTTTCGGGATGCCGCGGAACGTAAAGGTAGCAACCACCGTCCACGATTTCACTTACCGGCGCTTCCCTGAAACGTGCATGATGTCCGTCCGCTTGGTGAACAAGTTATTTATGGGCCCAACCGTAAAAAAATCCGACGCGATATTCCTCATGTCCGACTGCATGAAAAAAGAGCTGCTCGAATTCTACCCGCGCGCAAGGTCAACGCAAAAGATCATCCACACCGTATACAGCTGCGTAACCGCTCCCGGCGCCGAAATGCCGGATGTCCCGCGCGAAAACTTCCTCTTCTTCCCGGGCAACCTCGAACCCCGCAAAAATCTGGCGAGGGTTATCAAAGCGCTTGAGATTGTGAACGAATCGGGCATCGATACCGGTTTTCACATGTGCGGGCCCAAAGGGTGGAAGAATACCGATTTTCACCGGCAAATAGAATCGAGCCCGATAAAAGACCGGATCAAACACCTCGGCTTCCTCTCGGACGAAGAGGTAAGGGATCAGTACCTGCGGTGCAGGGCGGTAATCTTCCCATCCATCTACGAAGGGTTCGGCCTGCCCGTCCTTGAGGCCCTCATGATGAACACGCCCGTCATTACATCTAAGGGGAGCTCCATGGAAGAGATCGCCGGGACGAGCGCGGTATATTGCGATCCGTACAACGTCAACTCTATCGCGGAAGCAATCATAGCGTTCATGAAAACGGGAGGGCCGCCAATCAACCGCTATGGCCTGAAGCGGTATATTAACAAACAGTCGGCGGAAAATCTGCTTAAACTTTTCGGGCAGATCGTTTCTGGTAAATCTCAAACTTGAGCGCATCGGCAAAAGGGGTTATTCGGATGGAACCGGGACAGTCAGAAAAAAAACGCGCGTCAACACTTAAAGCCGTGCTGAAAGTATTGCTGCCGCCCGCGCTCGCAACTCTCATACGCCGCGCCCAATACGGCATGAAAAGGACAATCCACACCCTCGCCCTCAGCCGCTACGGCAGGCATACAAAAGCGCTCATCCGCGAAAACATCGAAATTACCGGTGATTTTCATGCCGCTCTGAACGAGATGTTCTTTGATTATCCAAAAACATATCCCCCCGAATTATACATAAACTCCTGCAAAAACAAAAACGTCGCGCTCGTCAAGCCTGCCTCCGCAACGCCTTCCGGCAACGCCCCGGTTCTTCTCTGCGTTGTAAAAAACGATTTTGAAAAGGTAAAGGCGCAGGTTGAGTACCACAGACGCATCGGGATAACCCATTTCGCCTATATAGACAACATATCAAACGACGGCGTGTTCGAATGGCTCTCGGAACAGAACGACGTCTCCCTCTTCCGTACCAGCGAAAAGTTCAGCGACATAGTAAAGGAGGCGTGGAAGAAGCAGGCGGCCGATGTATTGGGTTATGGCAAATGGTATCTGACCCTCGACCCCGACGAGTTCTTCTCGTACCCGGGCATCGAAAACACGCCGCTATGCAGGTATATCGAGTTCTTAGAGAGCAAAAATATCCGGTCGATACCTGCGCTTATGGTAGATATGTATTCAAAGGAGGGCCTGTTCAAATCAATAAGCGGCGATTTTATCAAAGATTACTGTTTCTTCGATACCGGTACATACACGCACAGGCGCTGGTACGGCTTTCAGGACATGTACAAAGGCCCGAGGTGGCGGCTCTTCCACAGCGGCGATATGCTTATGCACACCGGGCTGACCAAATACCCGCTGACAAAACTGACAAAATCAATGGTGATGAGCACGCACAAGAACCATCCGGCAAAACTGAATTTCGCAACCAACGGCCCGGCGGCGTTCCTGCTGCACTACAAGTTTTTACCTGACGAAAAAGCTAAATACGAAGAGTTCGCCAAGGGCGGCATAGACAGCCTGGCAAACCGCGAGTACAGGCAAATGGCGAAAGTTTACAGCCAAAACCCGGAGCTGTCATTTTACTACGGCGGCTCGCAAAAATTTGACAGCTCCATAGACTTAATGAAGATCAACATTACCGACAAAAAATTTTTCAAGGAGTTTCTTGCTTACTGCGCGAAGCGGCCATGAGCGCGCCAATATCTTTCCGGCAGATAAAATACGTAAGCGCGGAGGAGAGCGCGTAATAGCAGCAAACAGTCGCGGCCACCACGGCTATGCCGGCGAGGTTTGGAGACAGGTCAAGCGGGCCGGCCGACAGCCACCCCAAAATATCATCGAAAAAATGCCGGAACGCTATCGGGATCCCGGCCAGCGCTACCGCCGGGATCCACCCGAAAATCTGCTCGCGGAAAACCCTGGTGCCGATATATTTCCGTACCGCAAGTACAACGCTTACAGTCATCACGTTAACGAGGATGTTGGCATAGCCGAACCCTTTTGCCCCAAACGCGAAAATCAGCGGCGTGCCGATACCAAGCGTTACAGCCATCCACAAAAGATTGAACTTGAGAACGGTTTTGGAACGGCCAAACGCGTTTAGCAGGCAGGCGCAAACCGCCATAGTAGGTAAAAACAGATTTGCCGACCATAGCAGGTAGCTGTAGTTTGTAGTCTCCCCCACCCACTTCGCCCCGAATACGTGCAGTGTGAACGGCTCTACCATTAACAATATATATATGGCCAGCGGCGCTACGCACGCGTTGCTCAGGCGTACCGATACCCCAAACAGTTTCTCCAGCGCCGGCTTGTCGTTAATCGAACGCGAAAACGCAGGGAAAAAGACGCGGTTCAGGATTAAAAAAAGCATCACCGGAAACGCCGCTATCGTAGACGCCATATTAACCATGCCTGTAACCGCAGCACCGAGGAAGAGCCCTATTACAACCGGAGAAATAGAATCCTTGAGGACGTTAACAAATATTCCCGCCTGATAGGGCAGCCCAAACGCAAGGTGTTTTTTGATCCGCGCCATGTCGAAGCACAGCGAAAGCGTCCCGCGGCTCACGATGTTCACGAGGATGCTGCCCAAAAGCACGCGGCACAAAAGAGCAAGCGAGAAACTGAGCGGCCCGTACCCGCGATACGCCATCCACGCGGCCAATCCGTTGTAAGCGGCAGCTTGAATGACCTCTATAACCGACAGCCACTTAAAATCCAAATGCCGCTCAAGCCGCACAGTGGGAACAGCGCGGAAGGTCGTTATAACCAGCGAAAGAGCTATCAGCAAAAAATATGCAGCGTAAGACGCGGGGAGGCTGTAAATTTTGCACAATGACGGCGATAACAGCGCGAATACTCCCCCAACTACGGCCACCAACACCAACTGCGCGGTGAATACCGCCGAGTAGTCCTTTTTTTCAGGCTCCTCAGGCTGCCGCAGCAGGCTCGCCGAGAATCCGACATCGCCGAAATTCGAAATGAACGTAAAGAGGAAAAACACAATACCAAAAAAACCGTACTCGGCGATAGTGAGATACCTCGCCAAAAATATTATCCCGGCGAAATTCATCGCCTGCACCGATACCTGACGGATAATAAGCAGCGCACCGCCACGGGCAGAGCGGGAGGCTACGGAATAGGCGGGCTGTTTGTTGTCGTCAGATTTCACGTTTTTTCAATATCCCCAACATTATCAATATTCGCAATATTCTCCGTATGCACAGACAAAGTACCGTCTCCGCCAAAAAAATGTACCCGTTTAATTTGACAGTGTGGGAAAAAGAGTCTATCCACCCAAAAGTTCCGCTGCGCCGGCATTTGCCGATGTATTCGGACGCGAGAGATAACTCACGCCATAGCGATGTCTTTTTCCCGTCAAGCGCAAGCGGCAGCAAATTCTTCCACTTTAGCTGAAATTTCCGGGCGCTTTGGCAAAAATCCTTATTATGCGTACCGCTGGAATAATGATATATATCAATTTTAAAACACACGTAATTCTGTTTTATCCGGGAGATCTCAAGGGAAAAATCAGCGTCATAGAAGTGGAATCCGGTAAATACGTCTTCATTAAAGGGCTTTTCCGCAAAAACATCCTGAGCCACAAATAAAAAACACCCGTCTATGGTTACCGCTTTGGCGAACTCCGCATCGTCAGGGTTGTAGCAGCTGTACTCAAGCGCCCCGCCGGGCCGGGGCTTGCCGTTTGGGTCCCAAAAACGATAGCGCACCTTACGGTCAGGCCAGCCGTCGTTCCATGATATGAAATTTCTGTGTACGGCTGTTCCGCCGGCAATACCCACCACGCCGCAATCAGGGGCCGATTCCGCAAACTCAATAAGTGCGGCCCCCCAGCCTTTCGTGGTTATGACGACATCTTCGTGGATAAAACACAGGTACGGATAGGCCGCTTTTTCCGCGCAATGGTTATATACTTTGCAAATTCCCCATTTTTTGTCGCTGTTGTCAAACGCTATAATCTCAAATTCGGCGCCTGCCGTATCGGCAACGCAGCTATGCAGCCTGTCACGAGAGGCTTGATCCCTTGAACAGACAATTACGCTGATGCCGGTATTTTTTTTATCCATACAGCCTCTCAGCGGCTTCCGGGAGAAAAGATTCTGCTTAACCACCCGAAACCGGGTATCCTCCCAAACGTACGCCCCAGCGCTAATTTATACAGATCCGATAATCCAAACCCCCGCATTATACTCTCTACCTTATCCGTAACATCCTCATTCAACAAGCCTTTCTTATCCATTGCGCCAACAATTTCTTCAAAAAAAGGCGTTCTCGCGGCGTATTTCCAAAAATGCTGAAAGTGCGGGACATGCCACCAGCAGCTATATGGCTTATAGTGGATTATCTTTGGATTCTTTGCAGCCTCAAAATAGCCGGCTTTCAGCTCTTGCGGCAGATATTTCGCCCTGTGGGAGACCGGCATGAAGTCCCACTCGTAGCCGAGATGCAATATCTTCTCATTTGCCAGAAAATTTATCACATCCTGGTCATGAACCTGCCACTCGCGGGAAAAGATTGTATCAACAATCTCTTTTTCGGAATAAGTCTTGCGAAATTTTTCACAGTTTATCAGCAGCATCCCGCTATTTATATATTCATCGGGCTTTTCCATCGACAACATATATTCATAGGTTTTACTGTCTATGACGTTTCGCCGCTTTTTTGGTAAAAAGTACCAGGCAACCCCTATATCACGGACGCCGCCAATCAGATAATTTGATATATCCGTGTCGAATAACCGCGAAATATCCGTCCGGCAAACCATATCTCCGTCAAAATATAGCGCCTTGCCGTATTGCTGGAACCGGAACGGTATAAACAGCCTGAAATACGCCTCAGCGGTAATATGCCTCGAAACGAAAAATTTATCATTATCAAAAACCATCTCGTGAAAATCGACCGAAAAATCCGGAAATCCGGCGGCCATTGCGCGAAGTTTTTCCATAGACCCCGCTGTAATATCGCGATGCAGAACTACTATCTCATATTTCCGCCCCGTGCCGGCATTCTCCATAATAGACCGGATCATCACCGACATAACCGGGACATAACTGTCGCTTGCGGAGAAGAATATGGGTATCGTTTGCATCGTTTATCCTCTTTATCTGCAAACCCCGCCGCAGGAGCGCACCTGCTCCATCACCGGCGCCGGCGCCCCCTTGGGCGCGCAGCCGGCGGCGCGTTCGTAATAATGTTTTCCGGCCGCCTCGTCTCCCGCGCAAAATTTTATCGCCGCCAGCTTCAAAAGCACTGCGCTGCGCTTGTATTTTTCTTTCGACTCATCGATGCTTAAAAGCGCGTAGTCCAAATAACGTACAGCCGTGCTGCAGTTACCTTTCGTAAACTCAACATCGGCCATCAGCCGGTATACTGTTGACAGAACGGTATGATCCTTTTTCTTCTTATAAAACGCCAGCGCATCCGAGAGTTCCCTTTCGTTACTTACCTTAGACGTCAGCCTGAAATCAACCATCCCCTTTATTACCGAGAGGTAGCGTTCGTTATCCTTCCGCGTTTTCTTATCACTATTGGCCGATGACGCAGCGCCAAGCCAGCGCTGCGCCGAAGCGTTATCCCCCGCCGAAGCGTTGCAGAGCGCAAGGAACGCCGCAGACTTTAATATTCCGGCGTCATTACCGTAAACCTTAAACTCCTCGTACGCCTTGGCGAAATAGAGCGCGGCGCTGTCGGCCCGCAAAAGCTCATAGTACGCGCGGCCGATATTCGACAGGTGCCGCGCGGCCCCCGCACCGTTGTCGATCTTGCGGGCGGCCTCGTAGGCCCTTTTGTAGACCTCTATCGCCCTGGGGATATCGCCGTCGAGGAAGTGCTTATACGCGCGCGCGCCAAAAAGGTCGTCCTGCTGCGGGCCGATCTTCTTAGGCCCGGCGCAGCCGGACAATACGGCCAGGGCGGTCATCAGCAGCATGGTGATGATCCGGGCGGCAGGGGTCTTTGGTCTGTATTGGCGCGTTGGCATTGTGTACTGTCGTCCTTGCTTTGGTTTACATCCCGGAAACAGGGCATGCCCTGCCTTTGCCGGGTTATCATTAGTTACTGCTTACCTTGTCTCATCTTTACGGAGTATCCGCAAGATGAGGGTTCTTGGGGGCGTCTCCGCCGCCCATGCTTTTGAAGAGCCACCCCTCCTGGAAGGAGCGGAGCATCAGTTCTACTTCGCCGAGGTCGTGCTGCAGGCGGTCCATCAGTTCGGGGGCTTCGTTCGACATCGCCTTGACGTTTTGCAGTATGAGCTCTACCTCGCCGAGCGACTTGTTCACCGTGCTTGTCATCGTATTAACCACCGCCATCAGCGAGTCTACGGCCGAAATGCCTGTTTTGGCCACGTCGGATGTCACGTTCGTAACAGTATGCAGGAGGTTATCAACGCCGCGGATGGTGCCCTGCACGTCCCTTGTGAGCCTTCTGGCGTCGGATGTCAGAGCCGCAGTGTTGGCGCTGATCTGGTTGATGTGGCGGAAGAGCGTGTCGTTCTTGAGTATCTGCCCCACGGTGCCCTCGCCGCCCTCAATCCCCTTGACGATCGACGTGATCCCGTTGAGCAGGACGAACGCTGTGTCTATGGCGCCCGTGGCGAGTTCGATGATAGCGTCTAAGGACGGCGTCTTCTCGGCGCCGAGGGTGTCGCCATCCTCTACCTCGGCGGCCCTCGCGCTCCCGCCGGTAAGTACGATCTCCCAGTCGCCCACAAAGCCCCTCTGCTGCATGCGGGCCTTCGTGTCTTTCTTCACTAAGTACTTGTAGCGGCTGCCGAGGTTGAACGCTACGTGTATCTCGCCCTCCCTCACGAGATCGACCTCCTTTACGTGGCCGATGGCAATCCCCGACATGCTGACCCCGTTGCCCTTTTTGAGCCCCTGACTGTTTTCGTAGACGACGTGCAGTTTGCACCACTGCTGGAAGCTGTCGTTCTTAGCCATTGTGTAGATTAAGAGCGCGGGCATCACGATCACGGGCACAAGCACGAATATCGCCACGAAGGTGGTGCGGTAGCGGCGGACTAAGGGTTCGGTTACTGGTACGCTTGCTTTATTTGGCATAGGTAAATTTCTGGTTATATTTGAGATCGCGTACCGCCGGGAACGCTTCATCCGCCGATTCGAGGCGGCCGTCTTTGAGCTGGTAGCGCCCTGCCTCCCACTCCGGCCAGGCGCTCATGGAGTGCGCCGCCATGATTACCGTCATGCCGCTTTTCGCCCAGCGCCTGCGCAGCACGTTTATGATCGTGGTGGAGGTGAACGGGTCAACGCCGGAGAACGGCTCGTCAAGGATCAGCAGCTTGGGGTCGCTCACCAGCGCCCGCGCGAGCGCAACACTCCGCAGCTGCGCGGCGGAGAGCGTCTCCGGGAACTTTTTTTCTATATCGCGGCCAATACCCAACTCTTCCATCTGCGCCCAAACCCTCTTTTTTATCTGTTCACCGCTCAAATCCCGTCCGCCGCAACGCAACGGCAGGGCAATGTTGTCGAACACGCTGTGATTCGCTATAAGCGCGTGCACCTGAAAAACGTAGCCAAGCGACTTGCGCAGGGCGTAGAGAGCGTACTTCGACATCCTGCCTACCTCCGCGCCATCCCACGCCACGCGCCCGTCCGACGGCTTGAGCAGGCCGGCGCAAATCTCCAAAAGCGTAGACTTGCCGCTGCCGCTGCGCCCGCCCAAAACCACCACGCCCCCAGGCGGCACCGTGAGGCTCACACTACTTAATATAGTATTTTCCCCGCGCCGAAATGTTATTCCGCTCAATTCTAATTTACAGGACATAGTACCCCAAACTCAAAAGCACGCTGACGAAGAGCGTAAAAAACACGGATCCCACCACCGCGTTGAGCGCCGCTATGGGCACCATGCGCACATTGCGCACGCTCAGCCCGTGCCACGAACTCACAAGCGCCACAATCAGCCCGAACGCCACGCTCTTTAAAAGCGTAAACGCCACGTCCTTGAACTGCAGCGCATCCAATATCTTGTCAAAAAATATCCACAGCGGCACCCCCGTGGCAATCTGCGCCACAACCAGCCCGCCCATGATTCCTATAGTAACAAAATATACATTAAGGCAAATGACGGATACCACAATACCTACAAATGCCGGCTGAACGATGAACTGTATGGGGTCGATCCCCATCACCTCAAGCGCGTCTACCTCCCGCGAAACCCGCATCGTGCCTATGTAGGCCGCCAGCGCCGAACCGCTGCGCCCCGCCACCACAAGCGAGGCCACAAGCGGGGCAAGCTCGCCCACTATCACTATCACCAAAATCTTGCCGAAGTACTCCCCAACGCCCAATTTGGGCATATTCACCATGGCGACGAGCACTATCGCGCTGCCGCACATGATCGCGATCGCACCCACAAGCGTAAACGCCTCCACCCCCGTGTAGAGTATCTGCCGGTTGATCTGGCTCATAAGCGACAGGTTGGGCGTGCGCCCCCGGCGCACCGCCGCGTAAAACGTGTCGAAAAGCAGCCCGGCCATGCTGAAGACCATACGCCAAATACCGGCCGCCTTAAGCCACACACCGTCCGCCAACCTTAATATAGAACCCGTCACAGAACCCTCTCCGGTTGACAATTCCCGGCAAAAATGTTATGATGCCCGCTGATCATAATCCCGTTACCCGCCAATCCTCGCCCGCCACCGGCCGAATCCGTCCCAGAACCCCTGCCGCGACCCGTGCTCCAGCGACGAGTAGACGACAGGCTCCTCCGCAAACCCGAAAATCCGGCAAAACTCCGCCGAGTGTTTCTTCCGCGCCGGCCGCGACAGCTTATCCCCCTTCGTAAGAACCGGCAGCACCGGATGCCCCAGTTCCCCAAGCCACGAATGGGCCTCCATGTCGGCGCCAACCCCCGGGTGGCGGATGTCGAGCAGCCAGATGATCCCCGCCAGGCTGCCGCGCTTACTGCAATAATCGTATATCAGCTTGCTCCACCGGTCCTTCTCCGCCGCAGACGCCTTGGCGAAACCGTACCCCGGCAAATCCACCCAAAAAAGCCCTTTTTCGAGCTCGTACAGGTTGGCAAGCGTAGTCTTCCCCGGCCTTTTCGACACGCGGGCGAGGGCCCCGCAGGCCAATACGTGGTTGATGAAGGTCGATTTCCCCACGTTCGACCGGCCCAGAACGGCGTACTCCTCCCCCGCCGACGCGGGCAGTTCCTTAAAGTGCGCGGCCGACTGGACGAACCTCACCGAAAATTTTTTTTGCCCCTCGCTCATTTTTTATCCCTACCCCCACAGGCTATAATATAATTTATATGACTATGGATATCCAAAACGCAATCAGACATATCACGGCGGGCAAAAGCCTGACCGTCACGGAATCGTCGGACGTCTTCGCCGCCATCATGGAGGGCGAGGCCACCGACGCGCAGATAGCGGGCTTCATCGTGGCCCTGCGGATGAAGGGCGAGACCACCGACGAGATCACCGGCGCAGCCTACGTAATGCGCGACAAAGCCTCCCGCATCTACTCCAACACCCGCCAGAACCTGATCGACACCTGCGGCACCGGCGGCGACGGCTCCAACTCCTTCAACATCTCCACCGCCGCCGCGCTCGTAGCCGCAGGCGCCGGGGCCAAGGTCGCCAAACACGGCAACCGCTCCGTCTCAAGCAGCAGCGGCAGCGCCGACGTCCTCGAGTTCCTCGGCGTAAACATCAACCTAAGCGCCGAGCAGATAAGCGTCTGCCTCCAGGAACTGGGGATAGGCTTCCTCTTCGCCCCCGCCCTCCACTCGGCCATGAAGTACGCCGCTGCCGCACGCAAGCAAATAGGCATCCGCACCATATTCAATATATTGGGCCCGCTCACAAACCCGGCCAGAACCACAAGCCAGCTACTCGGCGTCTTCACGCCCAACCTCACGGAAACGATGGCCCAGGTACTCATAAATATGGGCAGTTCCAAAGGCTTCGTGGTCCACGGCCTCGACCCGATAGACGAAATATCCATCTGCGGGCGCACAAGGATATCCGAGATAAAAGGCAGCGAAATCTCCACCTACGAAATAACCCCCGACGACCTCGGCTTCAAAAAAGCCAAACCCGAGGAGATACTCGGCAGGGACCCGGCCTACAACGCGGAAATCATAAAAGACATCCTCGAAGGGAAAAAGGGGGTGCCCAGAGACGTGGTTGTCCTCAACGCCGCCTTCGCCCTCTGCGCGGCATCGGTAGCCGATAATCCCAAAGACGGGGTCGCGGCAGCCGAAAAATCTATCGATTCCGGCGCGGCAATGGATAAGTTAGTCAAGCTGAAAGAGATGTCTAACAAACTCGCGGTGGAATGATGTAGAGAGTCAAAGTCAAGGTCAAAATATTATGGGATAATGTTTTGATTTTAGCTACGCCAAATTAACATTTATCGCACATCCAACCGTAGGGGCGACCGTCCCCGGTCGCCCGTGCCGGGATTGCAAACAAATTACCATTTACCATCGTAAGAACGGCATTTGGCGTTTTTTTTGAACAGGCGGTCAGAACGTTTTGAGAGATTGCCCGCCGGCCGGTAGTAGTCGCCGCACAGACCGGCGTTGCATTGCCGCTCGTAGGTTTTGAAATCACCTGCCGGTTCGCCGTTTATCAGGCGGCGCATTTTCAGAATATCGTCGAAACCGGTGGTGGTGATGGTATACTCGAACTCAAAGTCGCCCAGATTCTCCAAGCCGGAGATCGTTACGTTTTTCAGGATAAGGCGGTTGACGTCTGCGCCTCTTACGGTGTACCAGCCGGGGTCGCAGCCGTCACCGGTGTTCAGGTGCAGGTAGTCTGTAAAGTCTCCCGTCTCGCTGTCTAACCCCACATACACAAATACATCGTATTCGAAAATACCTGAATCGTCCAAGTAGTCAATATAATATCTGTCTTCAATCCAAAACTTGAGAGACTCACCGTCGCTGTTTACCCACCCCAGGCCCATGAGAGAGTTGTCCTTGTAAACAACCGGCAGCGGGGCAGACTCTTTAAGTTCCTCCTTGCGCCCGGCGCCGTCAATCCTGTTGTAAGTCTCCCAATAGTCATACCCCAAGGGAATGGTATCGCCGGAAGTTAAGATATAGTCGATGATTTTTACCCTCAACTCTTTAGACGAAACCTTCGCCAGAAATCTGGTTGTATAACCCTCGCAGCCAAACCAACAGCTTGCATTCCTGCCAAAAGACTTTATGGACAGGGTATCCTTCCCCGATACGTGCCAGAAATACTCACCAGATAAATACCATTCCATCCAGTTGCAATCCGAGAATATCCTTTCAAAAGACTCTGACCGCATAGCCCCGTCAGGCGCGAGCGTCCAAAGCTTCAGGTAAGTCTCGTAGGTGCAGTAATCTTCATAGCACCAGTCCCCAATCAGCGACTCCTCCGTAACCTCAAGCCACGTCACACCGTCGCCGTCCCCGTCGCCGCAACCGGCCCACACCATGACCAACGCCGCGGCAGCCAAACAAAAAATCCGCCGCGTTTTGGTGTTGATTGATACGTTCATACCATTTGTTCCTTTGTTTTATGTTTTAATAGCAGCGAGCGCAATGAATCGCGCCCGCTACGGTTAATTTTGCAATCAAAGGTCCTGCACGCACCTCACCGACATTGCGTATGATTTTTTGTATTCTCTCCCGTACACCTCGTCGGTACGGGCACGCATGTAGAGGCTGTGCGCGCCGCTCTCGTCAATCTCCGTAGAGCTCCACCACCAGCCCGCCTCGCCGAAAAGACCGTCGGGCATAGGAGCGGAGCAGTCCGGGCAAGGTTGTTCGTAACACGTCTCTTTACCGTCAAGATCAACAACACAAAGGGGAGGGTAACAGTTGTCCTGAGGACAGCTGAACGGCGGGGATTCGGGGGATTTCCCGGCGGCGAGGGCGGCGAAGCCGTAGTCGTCCGTGCCGTTGCCGTCTCCTACCCAGCTATTTTTCGCCTTGAGCCTCTTACCCGCAGCGTCGCCGCCGGCGAATGCAATCAGCTCATCCCAGTCCGCCTTTGACGGCAAACGCCAGAGGGACGGGCATCCCCCGCCAAAACATGTATTGCACTCTATATTGTCATCCATACAGCCCTTTTTCGTACACACCGGTCCCGCTATTGCCTCTTTCCACGTGTAAAGTCTGCCGTAGGTACCGCAATCCTGCGCGGTTACCGGTTTATGATAACTGTAGCGCTCGCAAGTACCCAGCTCGCCGTCCGCCCCCGCGTAGTTCAAATTCTTCGCCATCCACCTCTTGCCGCCGATCTCTACCGTCGGATAGGCCTGATTGTCCCTCTCGTCAACAAATGAGCCTGCGTTGTCTCTTCTGGTCTTTACTAAATAAATAGCATTAAAATTATTGGGGAATGGAATTGCCGCTATGGTAGGGATAAATTCTTTTATCATCAGCGTATCATCCGAAATAAACATAAAGCGCGTTTCCAGCGGATGTGACTGCTGCACCCCGGCTAAGTTGAAATCCAATACCTCCAGCGTATCATTGCGGAATGAATATCTGGCGTTATCAAACCATTTTTCCTCGTAATTCCAAACCCCGTACGGATCCACGTAATTATTCGCGTATTGCGAAGCTGTAACAGTTGTTTCCGTAAAAACGACCGTTTTACCATAGGCATTGGTAGCGCCTGCCGAATACCACGTTCCCACGAGCGGATTAACGGTCTTTTCGCCGCCTTCCGGAATATTTTCGGAATTCCCGCCGTCATCGCACCCCGCGCCCAGCGCGAGCATCCCGGCCGCCGCCGCGGCGCAGAATATCCGCCGCGCTTTTTTGTTGATTGATACGTCCATACCAAATGCTCCTTTATTTTATTGTTTATTGTACGGGCGCTGCGAATCGCGTCCATATTATCTTCGTGTCCAACAAATTAACATTTTACACATACCCCACGGGCGCGATAAATCGGCGCCCCTACGGGGGGGAACATTTCGCATTGTAGGGGCGCGATTCATCGCGCCCGCAACCCACGTGTGCGCCAAATTTACATTTACTCTCCCACCACCGCACGGACTAACGCACGCAACGCACCGAAAAACCGTAACCCTCGTTGTCGTAGTTCTCGTACACGTCGTTGTGGCCGTAGCTCATGTACCGGTTCCACGCGTTGCCGCTCCCGCTCTCCGTGGCGCTCCACCAGAGACCGAAGTTGCCGCCGAAGTCGAAGCTGCCGTCGGTGCTGCGGAAGCCGCCCGGCAGAGCCGAAAAGCCGAACTCGTCCGTACTACTGATACCGCGAATCGCTTGCCAACCCGTTTTTGATTTCAACTTACGGCCGGCGATACTACTGCCACCGGCAACTTCTACCAGTCTTCTCCAATCTGCAGTATCCGGCAACCGCCAACCGGACGGACAAGCCGTCTTTGCCGCTTCCCATGTATATAATCTGCCATATTTCGTACAGTTGGAATTATCATCACCATAGCACCAACTGTTACTTGCAGCGCAATTAAGATTTTCCGCCATCCACGTCAAACCGCCAACAGTTACCGTCTTTCCGGGAGAAGTACAACTGCTGGTATTGGGACTGATACTACCGCCACCACTATTATTGCCGCCTCCGGAATTACCTCCCCGATTATTATTCCCGCCCGAATCACACCCCACCGCAACCACCGCCGACAATGCAAGCGCAGCAACCAGTCCCGCAACCCTGCGAGCAGATGCACTCATGCCGCAACCTCCTTTGATTTATTGTTTATTGTACGGGCGCTGCGAATCGCGTCCATATTATCTTCGTATCCGGCAAATTGCCATTTGGCGCACATCCCGCCTTTTTTGTCTGAACCTTGATTTACATGATTAAAAGATTCTCTTGATTAAAAATCAACGTCAAAACCCGGATTATCGGTGATTTTGACGTTATCTTTTGACGTTTAATCATGTTAATCCTTTAATCAGGTAAATCATGGTTCAGACAATCAACGGCAACATAACGATAAATTCCCATCTATTTCACCAACACCCGCGCCGACCGGTTCCACACGCCGCTCTGCGCCTTTACGATGTACGTCCCGCGAGGGAGGTTGTTCAGGCGCAGGGTGTGGATACCGCCCGCCAAGTCGAACGCGCGAACCCTCGCGCCGTTCAGGGCGTAGATGGCCACGCTGCTGCGGTCTGACAGGTTCAGGTGCAGCGTGCTGCCCGATACCTTTACGAACTGCGCCAATGACGCTGATTGCCGGTGCGGCCCGGGCCGTGAGGGCATTACCGGTGTTGTACCGGCCAAGTCGCCCTTGTTGGTAAATGAGGCGCCGTCCGCCCATGTTACCTCGGCGTTTGAATCGGTGATTACGGTGCCGTAACTCTCACCGGCCAAACCGCCGGCGGATTTGCCGCGGCCGCCTATCGTTACCTCGGAATTGCAGTTGCTGATTGTGTCGGACTCGCTTCTTCCCACCAGACCGCCTACGAGAGGGCTGCCCCCAAAAAGATAGTACAGCGTTCCATTAATGCTGCAATTTGTAATAACCGAGTTGCGGCTGATACCGGCCAGAATCCCTATGAAAATGCCTGTATACAACTGGCCGCCGGCAAGAACATCGGTTATTATTGTATCCGCTTCGATAGACAAATCGCGTACCGTCGCGCCGTCCATCGCGCCAAAAAGCCCGGCGGATACAATCTCAATCGCGTATATGACCGGCATAGTACTACCGGCCATATGGGGGCTGACGCGGAGCCCGCGTATAGTGTGTCCCTTGCCATCCAATGTACCTGAAAAACTCCCCGAATAAAGATTCGCGTAATAATTGGAAACTTCGCAACTCTGGCAAAAAATCTCCTGCTCGACGTAATTCCACGTTCCAATCGGCGTCCACCCCTTACTGCCGTCCAGCGCATAGCTTGCCGAGGCGTCGATATCTGCGGTGAGCTCATAGTGCCCGTTCAGCGGGTACCCCGGGTCCTTCCCGATCTTTTGGAGGTCCTCCAGCGACGATATCGGTATCGGCGAATCCGCCAGCGCCGCCGCGCCGCCAAACAGGCAAACCATCATCCCAACAACAACTATCCGCGCCATAATGCTGATTGATACTTTCATACCGCGTACTCCTTTATTTTATTGTTTATTGTACGGGCGCTATGAATCGCGTCCAAACTCCAAACTGCACCAAACTCCCATCTTCGCTACAACCAACATTCAACCGCCACACTATCGCTTCAAATGGCCATCGTCGAACAACTCCCCGGCTATTTGGCCGCCTATTTTGGCTCCCCATTGCTGACCTATTGCCATCGTTTCAGCCACAACTTGCGGGGTGGCTTTAATCAGTTTTTGGCCTAAGGGCGATTGATAGAACGATATCAGCTGCTTTATTTCATCATGGGTATAATGCTTTTCATACACCGGGATACAGAGTTGCATCAATTCATTTGCATCCGCTTTTTTTCTAAACTTATTCCAATACGCATCCGGCAACGTTTTGTTGAGGACCACCAGCTCCTTCATTTGCGCTATCATCATGTCCATCATCTGGTCTGCCATCTTATCCGACCCGGAGACCTTCATCAGTTTAATGATATCGTCCCTCTTCGATTGGCCAAATACGCCAAAAGCCCCGCCCGCGCCAAGCACCAAAATAAGCGTTACAACAAGCTTTTTCATAACAAACCCTCCTTGTTACCCATCTGCCGATGAGTTGTTGATGTTATTTACCCAAACAAGATATCTATCTTAATACCGCGGTAATTATAAAAATAACCGTATCTTAAAAAGGTTAATATTACATTGTAAAAATCGTACTCCGTCAATGCCGCCCGCAAGCGCATTTGAATCGTTCTGTAAGTTCCTCTAACCGCACCGGCCTTTCAGTAAATGGAATGAAATATATGCCGACGCTCGGAGGCGGAAGCGAGTATGCAGGGCACTCTCCGTCAAGAGGCGGCGGTGGGAGTGACCGGGTATATTTTATTGTAAGGGTACCGTTCATTTCCGAGACATCCCCCATGGTATAATCGTGTGGCCCGGCATATACAAAGTAAGTCCATTGTTCAAAATCCGGCTGATGCGTCATTTTTGTGCGTATCCGGCCGTCAGCGTTATTATCGTCATATCCTGTAACATTCATAAACGAGCTTAATGCGGCTTCATTTTGAACTACGAACACACTGTCCCGGCTTGGACTCGGAGAATAAAGGCACAGTGTATCAATTTTGATGCCATTTGCATTGGTGGCCTCATCTCCCTCATTGCCGTTTGCAACTTTGTTTTTTATAACAGACAACTCAACAGTACTCCCCTTGGGCATCTTATCAACAATGATGGGAACTTGCCAGAATGTAATGACGTTTGGCATTGCCAGGCGTACTTCAACAGCAAAACTATAGTAGCTTTGTTCATCGGAGCGTCGTGTCAAGTGTATGGGTCTGGCCCAATTAACCATAAATTCCTCTTTTCCATACGCCAGCAGCAGCGTGTGTTTTGAAAAATTAATTTTAGGATAATTCCCGCCCGCGCATTCGACATATCTCGCCAATTCCTCATCGCTGTTGATAATGGTTACATCCGTGGAGTACTCACTAACGGAAAGCTGGAGCTGTGCCGGCGCCCATTCGCACGGGCTCCCTGTAAGCAAATATGCTTGATAAGGGACCAACTCGTGCGGAGGTAGGCATGAGGATTGAGGCTCATCCGGCTCAGCAACGGTTTTATAGCACGCAGCCTCTTTGCCGCTATTGGGATTCCCGCCGTCATCGCACCCCGCGCCCAGCGCGAGCATTCCAGCCACCGCGGCGGCGCAGAATATCCGCTGCGCTTTTTTGTTGATTGATACGTCCATACCAAACGCTCCTTTGTTTTATTGTTTATTATACGGGCGCTACGAATCGCGTCCATGTTATCTTCGTGTCCGGCAAATAATCATTTGTACCACCCACCGTGGCTTCGACTCCGCTCAGCCACCGGGACCGTTGCCTGAGCGGAGTCGAAGGCAACATTTGCGCCAAATTCCCATCTATTTCACCAACACCCGCGCCGACCGGTTCCACGCGCCGCTCTGCGCCTTTACGATGTACGTCCCGCGCGGGAGGTTGTTCAGGTGCAGGGTGTGGGTACCGCCGGACAAATCGAACGCACGAACTTTAGCGCCGTTTAGGGCGTAGACGTTTACATTGGCGCTATTGGGCAGGGTAAGGGTTAGCGTATGCCCCGATACCCTTACGAACCGCGCCGCGGATGTTGATTGCTGGCGCGCGGAGTATCTTACGGATACCGGCGTGCCGCCCAAATGCACCGGCAGGGGCGCAGCCTTGCCGAAGAGCCCGGGGAGCTTGCCGTTTTCGGTTGTCCAGCCGCCGTCGGAGGTGAAGCGGCCGCCTATTGTGCCGTCGGCTTTGATTTGGTCTATTGTGATGTCGGCGCCGCTTCTTTTGTCGTGGCTTTTGTACGACCAAGCCGTTGTTTCTTCGATATTCAGCATGCCGTCAAAGGCGACATTCTCCGAGAGCAGAACAATAAGCGTACCATACATTGTAGTCATGTTTTCAGCCGGATACCCTTGTATGCGGCCAATGGCATTTATAGGGTCATAGCCGCCATCGCCGTAGGGGGATTTTACCGCAACGTTCAGCGCGGCGCAGTACATTATTTCACTGCTGCTCCCATCCAGCCCCACCAGCCCGCCTGTATGCCTGCCGTCATTGCCGCTGGCACCCTCCGGTGGGCCGCTACTTATTGCGCCTATGGCATAACTGTTTGTCAGTTTAAGCCCTACACTGTGTCCTACAAAACCGCCAACGGCCACATTACCGCTGACTGCGACGGCAGAATAACAGTTGCTTATCTCGCTGCCCAAAACACTTCCGGCAAATCCGCCTGCATAATAACCGGCAGCGCTGACCGTACCCGTTACGTAGACGTTGCTGATTATGCTCTTCCCATTCCCAATATATCCGGCCAAACCGCCGACATCCTCACTGCCGGTGATATTAACATTCTCAAGTCCAAGATTTTGTACGCCCCCGCCGTCGATAACGCCGAACAAGCCCTGATAAGATGAATCGGGCCGGTTGACGGTAACATTGCTTATAACATGCCCGCCACCGTCGAATGTCCCGCGGAACGGACTTTCACGGTCTTTCCCAATCGGCATCCAGTTCACATATACAATCAAATCAAGATTGGCGTTAAGCATAACCGTATCCCCGGCAAAATCATACTTTGGGATGGTTTCGTCTGCACTGTTGACAATGTCCCTCAATCCACGCAATTGCTCTCTGGTGGAGATTGTGTATTTGGTCGTCCCCTCCGCGGCTTCGGTGAACCATGTTATATCCTCCACGGGTACCACGCTGAGGCCTTGCACCTCAGCCCCAAGCGCCAATCCAAATACGCAAACCATCATCCCACCCAAGACCCGACGCGCACTGCTGCCGACTGATACTTTCATCCCCTGCCTCCTGCATTTATATGGTTAAAGGTGCATGCCCGCCCCGGAGCTGTTTTTCCGGGCTTGGCGTATTCTTTCATAGTTTGTCATAATGATGTAACACCTGCCGGGCGCAAAAGTGTTACTCAAAACGCAAAATAGCGTAAAAAAGTGTAATTTCGCCCCCATGCGCCACTGCCGCTATTCGGTTTCATTTACAGCAATGATCCCTTCCGAAACAACAACTTCTTCACTCAGATAGTCTGCCAGCTCTTCCGGGATAACCGTTGTAATCATCAGTATTTTATACGGCTGATTTACCGTTCCCCGCGCCTCGAACACAAAGTTAAACGTATAATAGCAGCTGCAAACCGCTGTGCCGCGGCTGTAATCGGTGTCGTTTATGATATACATATACAGGATGCCGTCTACTGTTTCGGTCCGTGTTTTAAAAGACGAACCGCACCAGCGGTTAACTCCCGCGTACACGTTAACGGAACGCGCAGACACAGTAACCGGCGGCACGGGGTCACCCACCTCACGTGGCATTATACATCCGCCCAATTCGGTTTTTACATGCCGCAGCCCATTGTCCCAGTTGTCGTCTTCGCACCCCGCGGCAAGCAGCGCCGCGAGCGCGGTGAGCACGAATAATTTACCGGCTTTTGATACACTCATAAAACCCTCCCGTAATTTATGTATTGTTTATGATTAGAAAAATTGTGAACGAACGCACGAATACCGCCGCCGGCGCAGCGGGTGTGCTGCTGCACGCTAAGACGTACTTGGGCGTAAATGGCTTGTTTGGCGAGTTTAAGCCAAGCAAATAAAAAATTATATAATATAAATACATGGGGGGGGGGGGGGGGTTTTT